>Ga0316207_10000076_pt1 | contig 216807 bp, 238 predicted proteins | sample 6weekpyrite_MG_FD_204943 | JGI IMG/M metagenome (GOLD analysis project Ga0316207, IMG submission 204943) | Microbial mat bacterial communities from mineral coupon in-situ incubated in ocean water Damariscotta River, Maine, United States -... | ecosystem: Environmental > Aquatic > Marine >...
CTAATCATATAGCAGGGTATACAACTAAGTGCGGTGATTTGAATGTTGATAGTAGCGGTAACTTTATGAATTTAAGAACAATAACTGACCATGTTGAGGGTAGAACTTCTATTTATGATGATGTTAGTGTTTTTGATAATTAGGAATTAAAATGAGAATAGTTCTTAGTTCTAAAGCCTTAAAATGGGACTTAGAAATTGATGCACAAAGTGAGCTGAGATGATTAAATATATATTTACGTGGTTCACACCATATCTTAGTGTTATCGCCTTTATGGATTGGTTTTTTAGGCGAATGGTATGAAAAAACGCAAAATAAAAAGAGAATTAAGTAGTTTGACTTTGAAAGTTAGTGGACTTCATCAAAAAATTACTAACCAAGATGGAGCTATTATAGCCATACACAAAAAAGTAAAATCGAAAAATAGAATAGTTTTAGAAATAAAACAATTTCTTAAAAATCATATGAAAGAAGAGATGGAAGCTCATTTAGCGAATGCTGCAGCAGTTCAAAAAGTAGAAACATGTCTTACTGAAAAAATCGGTGATGCAATGGGTGAAGTTAAGGCTTTAAAAATGAACGATAGATGGGTTAATGGGCTTTTACTTGTAATAATTGGCTCATTGGCTTATTTTAAATAAAGGAAATATGATGAACGAAACAATTGATTTTATGACACTAGGTGCTATTTCAAGAACTATGTATTTTTTAATAACCATATTAGCAATATGGTCATTAGCCAGACTACTTGACAAATTAAGCGGTCAAGATTTTAAAAAAAATATGAGGATAATTTCAAATGATGCTAAAGCACTTGCTCTCTATTATGGTTTTCGCATTTTTGGCATTTCATACGTTGCAAGCACAATATTTTCCTAGAAAGTATGACCGTCAAATTAAAAAAGCTGTAAAGCTTTATTGGGTTGATTATCCTTTTTGGAAAAATTATAAAGCTCAACTCTATCAAGAGAGCAGACTAATAACAAATGCCACAAGTCCAGTTGGGGCAATGGGTTTAGCTCAATTTATGCCCTATACATGGAAAGACATGTCAAAAAGGTTAGGATTTAAAGCAAGCGCATATGACCCTAAATTTGCAATTGAAGCTGGTGCGTATTACATGTACACGCTTAGGCGTTCATGGAAAAGCAAACGCCTACAAATAGAACGCCAAAAGTTAGCACAAGCAAGCTATAACGCTGGGCTAGGCAATCTTATCAATGCGCAAAAAAAATGCGCCATGTCGCATATGTATGATTCAATTATTAAATGTTTGCCACAAGTTACAGGTAAACACGCAAAAGAGACTATCACTTATGTAAAGAGGATTGCAAAATGGGATTTATTAATGCGTTCGGGTTTGTGAAAAGTGCGCTTTTGGTAGCGACATTGATGTCGTTAGCATACATTGGATATTTGAAATATGAAAACAGTTCATTAATTGAAAATGTTGAATATGAAAAAAAGAATAATGCTCTATGGCAAGAAAAGTTTAATCGATCGGCTGAGATTGCTAATAATAATGTAGAACAGTTAAAGCTTGCATCTATATTTTTTAATAAAAATATGATAGCAATTGAAATTCATCATAAAGAAGAGTTAGAAGAAGCTAGAAAAATTCAAACTATAAAAGAGAGGATTTCATATGAAAATGATGCCCCTGTTGCTGATGTTCTTAGCACTACTTTTTCAAGGTTGCGTGCAACGCAGTTCACCACCACCAAAGACAATTGAAAAGATTGTATATAAATCACCAATTATAGCACCTGAGCTATTAACTTGTGAGAGTCTGCCAATAGTGCCAAAAATAACTATGCAGAGTGAAGTAGCTACTTATGTTGTAGAACTTTATGAAACAGCTCGTGAGTGTTTTAAACACTTGGGAATGGTTAAGGCAGTTTTAGAAGTTAAAGCGCCTTGATTATTAGTGTCCATGCTATGGTTATTTTTCAATAATGTTATTTACTTCAAATCTAACTGCGTAACCAAGTGGTTCTTTAAAAGTTGTTTCATATATATTCTCACTGTTTTCAAATTTCTCGAAATTATCTTTAAAATCTACATGAGTAACGAGATTGAAATAAAACTCTTTGCCAATATCTTCATCTCCCGCAAAATCAGATAACTCAAACCAATCATCATTCAAATCCTCATTTGTTACAATAACTTCATCATTTACTAAAATCATGTCTTTTCTTGAAAATTTTTCCAAGCTCTCGTAAAGTTCATCTTTAGTCATCATAAATCCTTAATTTAAATATACCTAATTATATCAACTTAAAACTATTTTGAAATTTGAAATAAAATTATATGAACGGTATGAGCCGTCAGGTGTTGTATCTTTCAATGTAACTTTTAACTTCTGGATAGCGATTTTCAAAGCTATTTAAGAAGTTTTGCATGTTGTTTTCACGCTTGGTTAGAACTTTTTTGAAATTTGAAATGTCTCTTTTTTGCTCTATCATCTGGAACACAAGCTCTAAAAAAGTGTTATGTTCAACTGGTGAGAGGTAAGACATTGGGTGTTTTTTTGGTTTTTGTGTAATCTGCTTTGGTTTAGATTCCAATTGCTTTTGAAGAAGTGCGATTGTGGTGTTTTGAGTTAGGACTAGTTTTTTATAGTCGGTGTCTTGAGCGTGAAGCTCTTGCTTCATTTTAAAGAACTCTTCAATCAATTTGATTTTAAATTCAACAACTTCTTTACTATTTTTTAAAAAAGTTATGAATAGATATGATTGTTGTTCGTTTAGGTAGTAGTTTTTCTTTTTTGTTGAACCTGTTTTGCCTTTGATTGTTTCAGAAGTAAAACCAATTTCACCAAATTTTTCTAAAGCTTCTTTATGTGTTCTAATTAACTGTTGAATAGATTTATCACTATTTTGTGTATTATTAACTAAGATAGCTTGACTAGTGGCTGGAGTTCCGTTCCGATTTACAACTAATGATTGCATTTGATTACCTTTCTGTAATAGATTGATAACCGTATGATTACATTTAGTTTCTTAAAAGTATATTAATGCTAACTAATTAACATCATTGAGTTACTTAAAATAACGAAGCGATTTAAAATCGTAGCGTTATTCTTTTAGGTCATTTATAATTAAATTAATAATATATTGAGTTGTATTAATGCCTAGTTTATCGGCTTCTGTTTCAATTTTATCTTTTAATTTTGCACTCATAGTCAGCATAATACGCTCTGCTTTCTTCTCTTCTGCCATCATAAATCCTTAATTTAAATATACCTAATTATATCAACTTAAAACTATTTTGAAATTTGAAATAAAATTATATGAACGGTATGAGCCGTCAGGTGTTGTATCTTTCAATGTAACTTTTAACTTCTGGATAGCGATTTTCAAAGCTATTTAAGAAGTTTTGCATGTTGTTTTCACGCTTGGTTAGAACTTTTTTGAAATTTGAAATGTCTCTTTTTTGCTCTATCATCTGGAACACAAGCTCTAAAAAAGTGTTATGTTCAACTGGTGAGAGGTAAGACATTGGGTGTTTTTTTGGTTTTTGTGTAATCTGCTTTGGTTTAGATTCCAATTGCTTTTGAAGAAGTGCGATTGTGGTGTTTTGAGTTAGGATTATTTGACTTAGGTCTGTTTGACCTGAACGGTGTTCTTTATCGACCTTGATAAAATATTGTCTAGCTTCACGACCTTTTTCATTGTTTTCAACCATTGCAAGTTCTTTTGCCATATCGAGAGTAATGTAATACTCTTTTAGTGTGGCATTATTACCTTGTTTTTTGATTTCAAAAACTATGTAGTCTTGGTTTTCTATGAAGCCGTATTTTTTTATGCGGTTTGCTATCCAATTTCCATACTGTTGTTTTGCTTGAATAAACTCGTGTAGTTCTCTTGCATTAGCTGTATTTGTATCAGTACCTATATTTTTGTTGTGAATTGGTATCAGTTGCATATCGTATCCTTATCGATTGATATGCAAAGTATAACCAATTAAAAGTCATTATGTCAAGCTTTTGATATGCGTTTGATATGTATTTGGCTTTAATTATTTTATTAAAGCCAATTTCGCCTTGATAAATTTATCAAAGCGAATTATTTTTTCTTTATATCATTTGTAATCAAATGTATAATGTATTGCGTTAAAGGTAAACCAACTTCATCAGCTTTTTTTTGTAATTCTTCTTTCTGTTTATCACTCAATCTTAATTGAGTAATATTACTACCTTTACTTTCTTTTTCATCTGCCATCATATCTCCTTTAATTTAGTTTGTTACAGTCAACCTGATGTTTTTTCAAGGTTTCTTTTTTAATATTCTTATAATCAATATTTTCATAATAAAAACATTTTTTATAATTCTCTTTATCGTTATAAATCATCTTCCAAAAAGCACTTGGAACAGCTACTTTATTTTTACCAATTCGTTTTGGATTATTAGGATAGATAACACCATTAATAACAGTCGCAAAACCTAAGCTTGATGCAATCTTCCTTTCAAGCTTTTCTGCTTTAATCCAAACTTTTCGGTTTAGCATTGGTTTCTGAGGAACTATATTTGCCATTGAATATGTTTTACGTACACTTTTCTCAGACCAATCAAAACTTGCATCGTTTGCTAAATGACCTCTGTCGTAACCAGTTTTGGTGTAGTCTTTAGTGTAGCTTCTGTACTGTATAGGCAAGTTTTTTTCGCTGTAGAAACTACTTCTTTTTTTTATGTTTAGTTTGTTTACTAGTTTACCATCAAGTTCATAAGCAACATACTTCGCACCTTTCATCTTGTAGTCATAACAAATAGAATAAACTTGCTTATCTATGATTTGGTCGCAATTTTTTTTATTTATATAATCTGAGATTTGTGTTGCAAATAAAGAAACTTGCAATAATATTAAATAGATTAAAGTCTTTAACATGAAAAATCCTTTTGCAGTATAATTTTAAGCCCCCTCAATAAGGAAAGCTATGTTAGTAACATATTTGGTTTTTAATCATTCTGGTACTCTGATTAAAACATTTGAAGTTCAAAGCGATATTATACCTAGAGTTGGCGAGGTAATATCTATTGAAGAGTTAGATAATACAGACAAATTTATAGTTTGCGATGTCGTGCATTACCCACTACACAAAGCCATTGAAATAAGTAGTAACCTTTGTTTAATGGCACGATTTGGCACGATTGCGTCACGATGTCTGTATAGGGTATGTCAATAGCCGACTCTTGTTTTATTATTTTTTTATAAATCCCTTTATTGTGGGGGTTAAAGCAGGATACATGACTTTTCGAATCTCTCGCTGTCCGCCACTTTAAATCACTAAAATAGAGCTTTTAATCGCTTGTCAAACTTCATCATGTAAATTATACAATCACTAATTTTTTATGAGTAAATGTTTCTTGTAAAGTATTGGAATTAAACACTACTTAAATTAAATAAAAAAGCTTATTCTAACTATATTCTATTATAATTATTCAATTTTTTAATATAAAGGTTTTTTATGCCACATATCGAAGATTTTCATGCTGTTTGCGCGCAATTATTAACTCCAGAAGATATAAAAATCTCAGAAGAACTTTATGAGCAGATTGTAAAAGAATCTGTAGTAATTGAAATCTCTTCAAGTGATAAGCAGCCAAATATAAAACTATACTCTTTAAGACAAATTTATCTATCAGAAGTCACTCCAATACTTGATGATTTCGGATTTAATATTATTGATGAAGTTACATTCAACTTAGAACGTTCTGATACAACTGTATACATAAACCGTTTTAACATAGATATTCCAGATTTTTCACTTTTAGAAAATGCAAAAGGTAATATCATACATGTTATGAGTGAAGCCATGAGAGGATTAATTTTTACAAAATGTCATCTATTTTCCATAATTTACCTACAAAATATCTCAGTTAGAGAGGTTCTTTTACTTCGTGCAATCATAGAGTATATGAACCAGTCAGTAATATTAATAAATGAAAAAGCTTTTATAGACACAATAAAAAGAAACCATGGTATGGCTAGACTATTTTTAGACTATTTTTTAACAAAATTCAGACCAACACAAACAAAACGAGATGCACTTATGAAAGAGTTAGGTCTAAAGATTGAAGAAGAGATAAAAAATATTCCCTCAGTAACAGATGATAAAATATTAAAATTAACATATGAAATGCTAAAAAGTGTTACTAGAACTAACTATTTTTTAAATAAAGATACAATTGCTTTTAAAATAGATACAAAAACTTATAGAGAGAATCTAAAAGGACTGCAACCAAATATTGAATCATTTGTATACAATCCACAATTTAGTGGCCTGCACCTAAGAATGACAAAAATTAGTCGTGGTGGACTACGCTGGAGTGAAAGACATGATGATTACCGTGAAGAGATAAAATCATTGATGATTACACAAGAGGGTAAAAACTCTATTATTGTTCCAGATGGGGCAAAGGGTGGTTTTGTAATTAGAAAAGATAAAGAAGATATTACAAAAGAGGTATTTAAAGGTTTTTATGTAAACTTCATTAATAATCTATTAGACCTTGTTGATAATAAAAAAGGGCTAGAGGTAATTAAAAACCCTGACATAATAGCATACGATGATGATGATACCTATTTTGTTGTAGCAGCTGACAAAGGAACTGCTGCAATGAGCGATATTGCAAATGAAACTGCAATTAAACGTGGTTTTTGGTTAGGTGATGCCTTTGCTAGTGGTGGAAGTAAAGGGTATAGCCATAAAGATTTAGGAATAACAGCAAAAGGTGCTTTTAAATCTGTTCAGAGATTCTTCATAGAAAAAGGTATTAATTTTTATGAAGAGAGCATTACAATGGTTGGAATTGGCTCTATGAATGGTGATGTTTTTGGCAATGGAGTACTTTTAAGTAAATACTTTAAACTTCTTGGTGCAATTAGTCATAAAGAAATTTTCATTGATCCAGATCCTGATGTTGAAGTTGCATATAATGAGCGTGCAAGGCTTTTTACTGCAGCAAATGGTGCGTGGTCTCAATATGATCCTAATAAAATAAGTAAAGGTGGTGGTATCTTTCAACGTGATGCAAAATCAATCACAATAACACAGCAGATGAAAAAATTCATAAGAACAACACGTAAAACATTAAGCGGGGAAGAGCTAGCACAAGAGCTATTAAAAGCTAAGGTTGATATTCTTTTTAATGGTGGTGTTGGTACATATGTTAAAAGTTCAGATGAGAGTAACATTGAGCTAGGAGACAAACAAAACGAAGGTGTTCGTGTAGATGGATGTGATCTTCAAGCATATTCAGTATGTGAGGGTGGAAACTTAGGATTCACACAACGTGCTCGTATAGAGTATGCAAAAAATGGTGGTAGATTAAACCTAGATGGTATAGATAACTCAGCAGGTGTTGATATCTCAGATCATGAGGTAAATCTAAAAATTTTACTAAATATTATTAGTGATAAAGGTATGCTAAAACAAGAAGATAAAGAGATTACACTTAAAAATTTAACAGAACAAACTATGAATATGGTTCTTTGGGATAACTATAACCAAGCTCTCGCAATATCACTTGAAGTGAACCGTTCAAAAGAGAAATTACATGAGTTTGAACGTTCAATTGAAGTACTTGAAAAAAACATAATTCACTTTATAAGAAAAGATTTTTTCATACCTAAGAGTGAAAACTTTAATGATATATTAACTGCACGTGGAAGTATTGTACGTCCTGTACTTGCATCTTTATTATCATACTCTAAAATTTTTGTTAAAAACCTACTACTAAGTAGTAATTTAATAAATGAGCCATTTGCTCAAACTTATTTAGATAAATATTTTCCTAAATCATTTAGTGCAATATATAAAAATGAGATAAGCACACATCCACTTAAAAATGAGATTATAGCTACGTATATTGCAGATAAAATCATCAATTTTCAAGGCACTCCATTTATAAGTGACTATGCAAAATTAGGTAAAGATAAATTCATAACTAAAATAAAATCATACATAATAAGCAACCGTCTATTCGGTGCGAATGACATACGATTTGAAATTTTTAGAAATGATTATAAAATTAAGACGCAAAAGCAATATGAGTTGCTATTTGAAGTTGAAAATGCACTATCATTCTCTACAAATTGGATGGTAAAATATCTTAGTGAACATCAAATTGATGCTGGTTATATATTAGATTATAAAGATGAACTATTTGAACTACTCAAAGAATATGCCCCAGATAATATAATACCAATTATAGAAGATCAAGATGATTTCAATCGCTTCTTTTCGGTATTAGATTACCTAAGATTTGCAATTGCAGCAATTAGTATTAAAGAGAGTAATCCTCATACCCTAACAGATATCGCCGGGCTTTTCTATCTTGTAATAAACCGCTTTAGCATTATAGAAATTTTAGAGAGTCTAAATACATTAGTAATACAAGATCCAAACGAAAGGCATATGAGACGCCAACTTCGTCAATTTATAGAGTATATTGTTGTTCATTACACACATAAAGTTCTAAGTTTTCAAAGATACGATGAGAGTGCAAATGGAGCGTTTGAGAGCTACATTGAAAATGGAAGTTCAACATTTGAAGAGATTGAGGAGCAAATTAGAATATTCAAAGAGAGTGATAAAAAAGATTTAACAGTAATATCTATCACTGTCAATATGTTAATGGCTTCAGCTATATGAAATTAAAAACCTATTTTAAAATTTTTATTTTCATATAGCAATAGAATTATAAGAGTTCAAAAGAGTGAGACTACACAAAGATTACACGTTATATGAGTAACATATATTTATCATAAATAAAAGGATTTGAGATGTTATATACAGTAGAAACATTAACTTCACTTGAAACAGTTAAAACAACAATGGATAAGCAAGCTAAAGAGTATAAATTTGGTCTACTTAAAGATTATAATTTTCAAGAGATGCTCGAACTTAAACATTTTCCAATTAGTCACGAAATTCATGTATTTGAGCTATGTTTCCCACCAGCTGCACAACAAGCAATGGAGAGTATCCCTACAATGTCTGTTTATCTACCTTGTAGAGTTTCAGCTTTTGTAGAGAATGGTAAAACTAAACTTACCACAATTGGAATGGAAGAGATTATGCAAAATTTTAACCTGCCAGACGATTTTAAAGAGCATATGGGTGAAGTATATAAAAGACTTCAGGATTTAATGAATAGTTTTAACAGATAAACCATTCTATAAAATAACTTCAATATGTAGCTATTCTTAAAAGATGAGAATGTTAGAAATTTCGCATCAACACTTGATAGTATTTTGTCAGACTAAAACAAAGTTTCTAACACTCCATAAAAAAATTCATATACTTACATTGAACATAAGAATAACACAATAGTTATATTAGTACTTCATTCCAGCTGCTTCTAAAGCACGACGAATGTTTGTCATACTTTTTTGTTTATCTCTACACCAAGGTGGATCTAGTAAACTTTTATCATCAATCCCAGCACTAAGTCGCTGTATACTTACATTTTCAGGAAGCATCTTTACAGCTTTTACTAAAATATCTATATAACTATCTTCGTCTATTGGACTAAAAGTTCCTTGTGCATACTCATTTGCTAAGGCAGTTCTCTCCATTACATAAAGAGAGTGTATTTTAACAGAATCAATACCCCAGTCAATAGCTTTTTGCATTGTATGAAGCATCATCTTTTCATTTTCTTCAGGCAATCCAAATATAACATGTCCACAAACATTTATACCCAACTCTTTTGATCTCTTAATCAATTTTTCAACATTAGCAGCGTCATGTCCACGATTAATTCTCTCTAAAGTTTCATCATAAACCGACTGTATCCCATACTCAACCCAAATTTCATGTTTTTTAGATAATTCTGCTAAATACTGCAATGTCTCTTCAGTAATACTATCACTTCTAGTTCCAATACTTAGCCCTACAACATCTTCTAACTCTAAAGCACTCTCATATAATGCTTTTAATGTATCAAATGGTGCATATGTATTTGTAAATGATTGAAAATATACTAAAAATTTTTTAGCTTTATAATTTCTTCTAAGTTTTGGAGTAAGTGCCTCAAATTGCAATTTTAACTGTTCTAACTGCTTTTTAAGATATGGATTCTCTTTAGATTCTAAGTTCAAATAGAACTTTTTTAATGGCTGAACTTTGTTTAAAGATGGACTAAATGACTCATTTTCGCAAAATGTGCATCCACCACGAGCCACACTACCATCAATATTTGGACATGTAAAACCAGAAATGCTTACAGGAACTTTATAGGTCTTAGCGCCAATTTTTTCGCGTAAGTAACTTCCGTATGTTAATAGTTGCCGAGTTTTACCACTTTGGGTACTAAACGATATAATTTCCGTCAAAACAAGCTTTACAGTATGTAAGATTAGAAGGAACACTACGTTCTAATCCATCAATTGAGAGATACGCCAGTGAATCAGCTTCTATATATTCGCAAATTGCATCAACATTTAAATTAGATCCGATTAACTCACTCTTTTCAGGAGTATCAATTCCATAATAACATGGGTCAGTTGTAGGAGGAGAGCTAATTCTCATATGAACTTCAGTAGCACCAGCTTCTTTTAACATTCTAATAATTTGGCGACTAGTTGTACCACGTACAATACTATCATCAATTACGATCAAACGTTTACCAGCAATCAACTCCTTAATAGGATTTAATTTCATTTTTACTTTTAAATTTCTAATTTTTTGAGTAGGTTCTATAAAGGTGCGTCCAACATAATGATTTCTTGTAATTCCAAGCTCAAAAGGTATACCACTGCTTTGTGAATAACCAAGTGCTGAGGGAAGACCACTATCTGGTACTGGAATAACCATATCAGCCTCAACAGGTTTCTCTTTTGATAGCTCTGCACCCATTCTTTTGCGAACCAAATAGCCATTTTCACCAAAAATAGTACTATCTGGTCTTGCAAAATATACATATTCAAATATGCAATGATGAGGAGTTGGCTCTTCTAGTTGAATAGAGTGTGGTGGTTTTTTGTCTTCAAAAATTAGAAGCTCACCTGGACGAATGTCTCTTACAAACTTTGCACCAATTAAATCAAAAGCACAAGTCTCACTAGCTACAACATAACCATTCTCACCAATGCGACCTAAACTAAGTGGTCTAAAACCATGAGGATCGCGCGCAGCAAACATAGTTGTATGATCCGTAAAAATTAGAGAGTATGCCCCTTTAACTTTACCAATACCATCAATAATACGATCAATTAAATCTTTTTTTTCACTTTTTGCAATTAGATGAATAAGATTTTCTGTATCCATAAAAGTCTGAAAAATAGCACCACGCTTGATTAAATCATCACGTACTTCTTGAGCATTTGTAAAATTACCGTTATGAACAATTGCCATTTCACCAAGCTCATAACGTGCATAAACCGGTTGCGCATCTAAAATAGAATCATCACCTGCTGTAGAGTAGCGGGTATGTCCAATTGCAACATCACCCTTTAATGTTTCTAACTTTTGGCTATCAAAAACTTGTGATACTAAACCTCTATCTTTAATAGTAATGAGTTTTTCACCATTACTACTAGTAATACCAGCAGCCTCTTGACCACGGTGTTGCATGCTAAATAGTGAATAATAGGCTAAGTTAGCTGCATCTGGATGATTATAAACACCTACAACAGCACATTTTTCATTTATATCTTCTCTCACTATATCCCCAAACAATCTTTAATATCATACAAACCATTCTCTTGATTGACTAACCACTCGGCTGCTCTAATTGAACCTTTAGCAAAAGTATCTCTACTAGTTGCAGTATGTGAAAGTTCAATAAACTCTCCATCATTATAAAAACCAACCGTATGACGTCCTACAATATCACCACCGCGAAGGGCCATTACAGCAATTTCATCACTATTACGCTCACCTATATCTCCATTTCGTCCACTAGTACGCACCTTATCTAAATCAAGACCTCTAGCACGAGCTGCACTATCAGCAAGTGTTAAAGCTGTACCACTTGGTGCATCTTTTTTATAACGATGATGCATCTCAACAACTTCAATATCAAAATCTCTCAATTTTTCTGAAGCTGTAGCTACTAATTGATTAAGCAGTGCAACACCCATAGACATATTTGTAGCATAAAGAATAGGCATTTGATTTGAAGCTTCTATTAAAAGATTCTTTTGATGAGTACTCAATCCTGTTGTACCAATTACAATTGCACGACCACCGACTTCTAATGCTGTCTCTAGGAGTTTCTCCATAGCATCAGGTAGTGAAAAGTCTATTATTATGTCACAGCTTCCTAAAAATGTTTTCATATCATTTGTAACCAATACAGAGTGATCAATCGCAAAATTAAGTTCATTTCTAACATAAACGCTAGACAATGCTAATTCAGAATGTTCACGCAAATGATTTACAATTAATCTACCAACTCGTCCAGATGCTCCAAATACTCCAACTCTTACCATTTAAAGTCCTACTCGTTTTTTAATTTGTCTACATAACCTAAAGACTGAAGAGCAGCCACTGTTCCGTCTGCTGCTGCACATACAACCTGTTTTGCAGCATCCATTCTCATATCACCAGCTGCAAAAAGCCCAGCTGTAGAGGTATTCATTTTTATATCGACTATAACCTCACCATATTCATTTAACTCACATAAAGAGCTTCCATCTTCTTGTATCAATGTCTGATTATTAATGTCATTACCAACGAAAACAAACACACCAGGAACATCTAAATCACGAATTGAACCATCACTAAATTCAACTTTTAGACCAGTAACACCCATAGAATCTCCATATACTTCAGCAGGTTTAGCATTTAAAATAAGTTCAACATTTTCAAGCTTTTCAATTCTCTCTAGTGTGCTAGGTGCAGCTCTAAATTTATCTCGTCTATGAATTAAATATACTTTTGAACAGATATCAGCTAAGTATATTGCCTCTTCTAAAGCAGTATCTCCACCTCCAATTACAGCAACCTCTTTACCTTTGTAGAAAAAACCATCACATGTTGCACAAGTACTAACACCTTTTCCAAAAAGCTCACCTTCACCTTTAAAACCAGCACGCTTAGGTGTACTCCCAGTACATACAAGAACACTTAAAGCCTCTTGTGTTGTGCCATCTCCTAAATGAATTGTAAAAGTATTACCCTCTTTTGTTACACGCATAACTTCAAGCATCTCATGCTTAAGTCCAAAACGCATACATTGCTCAGGCCAAACAGACATCATATCCATTCCACTTTTAACCTCAGGGACACCAGGATAATTCTCTATTTCACTACTATTCATAATTTGACCACCTGGCATGCCTTTTTCAAACATAACCACATTCTTCAAACCACCTCTAGTTGCATAAAGTCCAGCAGTAAGTCCAGCAGGCCCACCACCAATGATTGCTAAGTCTAATTTATCCATATTATTAAAAGTCCTTCAACTGTGCGAGATTTTCTAGTTTTTGAATCATACTATCTTGTTTATAAAGACTATCTTTGAATCTCTTTATAATAAAGACAGTAGGTGCTTGGTAAATATTAAAACGCTGTATTGTCTTAAGTAGTGTATTTGTTCCACTTCTCAAATATTGTACTCTTATGGTATTTCTAAACTCTTGCTGATACATATCTATAGCCAAAATTGGATACTCAGAATTTAGTTTATTTATAAACTTCTCACTCTGTCCCATTTTAGAACTGTAAAAAATAACCATATAACGCTCTTGTGTAGGCACAAAAATATCTTTTTGCGTATAAAAAATCCACTCATCAAAGTTAACAAATTTATATTCTGAAAATTTATAATTAAAGTAAGCAAAAGCGCCAGCTACCATAGCAGCACCAAAGAAAGACGCAAACAACGTAGTAACTGAAAAGATACTTCGTCGTCTACTAATTTGACCATCTTTAGGTTTCAAAAGTCAAACCTAAATCATCTTAAATTACAGTAGAGCGTCTAGTTTTTGTGAAAATACTTGCTTAGAAGCTGCACCGATCATTTGATCAGCAATCTGACCATCTTTAAAAATGATAAGTGTAGGAATTGAACGAATACCATACTGAATAGCAATCTCTTGCTCTTCATCTGTATTTACTTTACAAATCCCAGCTTTTCCATCATACTCCTCTGCTAATTCTTCAATTACAGGAGCAATCATACGACATGGTCCACACCAAGGTGCCCAGAAGTCTACTAAAGTAACTCCCTCTTTAATTGTGTCTGCAAAGTTTGAGTTCGTTAATGTTACTGGTTTAGCCATAATAATATCCTCGTTTAGTTTTGCGAGAATTGTACTATTTTAAACTTTAAAAAGACTTATTGCCTCATATAATATATTATTCTTACATCTATTTAAACTCATCTCCTGGCTTCCAATCTATATAGATACTATCTTTAAAATCTAAATGTGGAGCTTTACAGAACATCGCTTTAAAATCACTACTACTCTCATTTGAAAAGTAGTGAGCATCACCTGGTTCACAACGAAGATAGTCACCAGCCTTTAACAAAATTTTATCACCATTTATATAAACAGCACACTCACCATCAAGTGCTAAAAAAGATTCCTCTTGATATTCATGCTTATGGCAAGGATGATTTTCTCCCGCTGTAATCACAACAACACCTGCATCAACATTAGGGCCTTTTGTTAAATATTTTGGTCCACGGTTTCCAAAACGGTACTCATGCTCGCTCTCACTAGTTAAATACATATATTACCTTTATTAACTTGTTACATAATTTTTAGAAAAAAAACTAACATATAACATAGATGCCAATACCATAACAAATATTATAGTATATCCTGTTGGTAAATCTAAGTTATATGACGCAAATAAAGCTATTATTATACTTAATGAGCCAAATAAAAAAGAAAAAAGTAACACATTGATTCTATTTTGAAATAATCCTGCATAAGCTGGTGCAATTAAAAGTGAAAAAACCACTAAAACACCAGCAGATTGAACAGAAGATGTTACAGTTATAGCTAACATTGTAAAAAATAGTAACTCTTTAAATTTTTTATCAATTCTTGGATAAACAAAAAACATAACAATTGACACAAAAGCATAAATAGTAAGATTTTTGTACAACTCATCTGAAGAGATAAATAAAATATCTGAAGCACTTAATTTACTAAAAAGCTCTACTCCTTCTGCACTTTCAGCTAAAACAAGCATAATAGTTGAAATTCCAAAAGCATATAACAGACCTATAAAAGCTTCAATCTTTTCTACTTTTTTTGTTGCCCAAGTAATTATTAAAGCCGCTATTATTGCAAATAATAGCGTCATGGCAGTTTGAAATTTTGCATCCATAAAAGCTATACTAATTGCCATTCCAATTGAAGCAATTTGTCCTATAGCTAAATCTGTAAAAATTACACCTCGTTTTATAATTTCAATACCAAAAATAGCGTGTATAAAAACAAGTGCTATGGCAAGCACAAAGGCTGGCCACAACATTTCAACTATTGACATATTCTGTCTCCAATAGTACTATAAAAATTCTCTAACGTATCACTATTTTTAACTGCTCCTACTTCATGTGGCACTATTCGCACATTTGCTTCAGCTTTTGAAGCCATGAATTTGGCAGTTTTTTTCTCATGATAAACATCTTGCAAAATTAATTTAACTCCATTTTCTCTCATACTATTTATTAACTCTATCGTATTTTTAGAACTTGGTGCAATTCCTGGAAGTGGTTCTATATTTCCAAAGCTCTCATAAGAGTATCGTTTTAAAAAATAATTAAATAACTCATGGTACTGAACTACTTTTTTACTCTTACATCTTGACATTTTATTGTCAAATTTATCTAAAAAGCTATTCCAAGATTTTAAAAATATTTTTAAATTTATTTCATATTGCTTTTTATGAGATAAATCAAGTTGTTCCAATCTATTTGCAATAACTTTAGCTAAAATTAAAATATTATGAGGGTCTAATATATAATGAGGATTCCCTTGCGCATGAATATCTCCAAAACCCCTTGATACAGAAGCAGGTTTATCAATCATATCAATAAAATGAGACATATCTAAAAAGCCTTTAGCACCTTCTTGAATTTTTGCATTGTTTGCATTTCTCATAATAGGTGGTAACCAACCAATTTCTAATCCACCTCCATTTATAATAAGCAAATCAGCACGACGAAGTTTCGAAATTAAAGATGGTTTTGGTACTATAAAATGTGGATCATATTTACTACTACCTAAAACTTGAACATCAACTAAATCTTTACCTATCTCTTTTGTTATAGCACCAAATGTTGAATAGGTCGTATCAACTCTAAGTGATGCAAACAAACCACTTGCAAAAATCAATATTAATAATACATTTTTCATTTATACTCCTAAAAATCGTGAGCGCCATGCGCACCAATCGCAATATTTAGCGACAACATTATTTCATTTATGTCTCTTCTTTGAGCATTAATAACTTTTGTTTTATCTTTTGTATATTGAAGCCTTAACCTAGAAAAAGGAAATGGTTTATATTGAAGCATAGCGGTATATCTACCTAAATTATCACTAGATTTGTAAGCAGATAAATCTGTATCATTTTTTGTAATAGCTTCATATCTAGCACCCATTGCATAGTTATTATTGTAGTTATATATTAACTCACTATAAAAACCTGCTTGTTTATCTTTTTTTACTCCAATATCTTTGTTTCTATAAAGATACTCGTTTTGAAACATAATAGAGCTATAGCTTGAAAGTTGTTTATTAAAAGTTAAATCAACTCCATAAATATCTGTGTCATTAGCGCTACTATTTTTTCCATGTGCAAAACTAACACCACCTAAAACTGACAAATCATCACTTATATCAACACTGCTTTTCAAATAGGATACATAAAGATTATTTTTTTGCGTATCTCCAAAGCTTTGCTCATTAACTCCTTGTAGCATTTCAATTCCCGCCATTATATAAGTATCAGTTGGTGCAACATATTGTAACTGTACCCCAGCTTCACCAATGCCCTCTGTACCAAAAAGTGCTTCATAAATAATTGCCTGTGTACTAAAATTCCATGAGTGTTGATGTTTAGAATTTATGCGTCCAAATGAACTTTTAAATTTACCGGCTTTTATTTGTAACCCATAAAGTAATGCCCTAGTCTTAACATAAGCCTCATCGATCTCAACGCTATCATTTTCAAAATGAAAAATAGCAAATGCATCAAAATATGGATCAACAGCTGAACTCATCGCTAGTTCTGCGTAATTTAGATTAAATCCTCTATCTGGATTAAAAGGAATTTCCGCATCACCACTATTTATAAAACCTGGAATTGCATAATTTGCATATTCATTATTAGATACATCTCTACCAATTGCAGACATATTTAAGATAAGTGCAATATCTGGTAGATACTCTTTTTGTGAAAAACTAGAAGATCTACTCTTTGCTTGTAGCATTTTTGATTCAAATAAATTTTCATCTTTCTCTTCACTCTCTTTAGTTAATTTATCAACTTTTGCTTGTAATTTTTGCATAACTATCTGTTGCTGTCTTAATTGCTCTTTAATTTCATCTAATTCTGCATTAGCAAATAGAGATGAGATTGTAAGCAAAGACAAACTTATTGTCTTTCTCATTGTAATCTCCAAAATTGTAATAGTAATACTGTATATTTTATAATAGTTTAAAAAAAGGAGGAGCTCTAGCTTGAAATTGTATCGGTTTTTTATCTTCTGAAAAAAACTTAAAAGGTTTAATGATTGTTTCGAAAAATAACTCTACACTAGATAGATAAGCTACTTCTATTGGCGTATCAATATTTGATTGAATAGTACAAATTTGACAATCATTATATTGTTTTAATGTATCATGGTGGTGAAAAGAGGCTATAAATACAAAAAGTACAAAAATAATAGCTGTATATTTAGAAAAAAGTTTTTTCATTTAAAATTCTAACAAAATAATATTTAATACTCTTTGAAAACTTAAAGACCTGGCGCTTTCCACATAGCTGTAGTTACACCATCATCTACTAATTTCATTTGTGCTTTATATGCTAATCCCCAAGCTTGTGCTTGTTTTTTATAAATTTCATAATTCACCATATTTGGTTCATACTCTTTTTCAAATACAACAAGCTTAGACGCAACATCTGCAATACTTTCATAAATGCCAGCACCAACACCAGCAGCAAAAGCGGCTCCTAGAGCAGTAGCCTCTGTAACACGAGGTACTCTAACTATAAGTCCTGTAACATCAGCTAAAATTTGAGCCCATAAAGAATTTTTAGATGCACCACCTGCAAAAGTTATGCTTTTAGGCTTTACTCCTGTAAATTCTGAAATTCTTATTAAATTAATATTTGAGACTATTGCTGTATTTTCCAAAATTGAGCGGAGCATTGCAGAGCGAACATCAATACTATCATCAAGAGGTAGATTTAAGAAAGATGGTGCAGCGTGAATCCAATGCCCATAGTTCATTGCATCTGAAAAAATTGGAATGATATTATATGAACCAACTGGAATTTTAGAAGCTTCATCTTCCATCTCTTCATAACTCTCAGTTCTATAAAAATTATTTTTAAACCAACCCATAACCATACCGCTAAAAAACGTAATACCCTCTGCTTGGCTCATACCAGTTATTACATGTGGATTGATTCTAATCTGCATTGTAGGATCTGTTTTACTATACGGCATATTTACAATCTGTTGCCAAAATGTCCCACCTAAAATTGCTACATCATTATGATTTACAACACCAAGCCCAGCAGAACCTAATTGAACATCGCCACCACCCATAACAACAGGTGTACCCTCTTTAAGTCCAGTAATTTCAGACACATCTTTTGTTACACTACCAATTTTTTCGCCACTTTCATACACTTTAGGAAAAATATTATCTTTAATTCCAACTTTGGTTGCCATTGATGAATCCCAATCGCGCCTACTCAAAGAGAATATCCCAGATGTTCCACCATTTGATGGATCTGTAGCAATTACAGAACTCAAACGTGCTAAAATCCAGTCACTAATCATAGATATGTATGCAATTTTGTCATAAATTTCACTACGATTCTCTTTTAACCACATAAGCCTAGGAAGCGCACCAAGTGCAAAAGTTTGACCACTAACTTCATAAAACTCTTTTTCTAATGATGGATATTTACTATTTAACTCACCTACTTCAGCAGAAGCACGAGCATCAACATTGGAAACTCCCCATAACTCATCTTTATTTTTATCATAAAGAACTATTCCCTCACGCATACTAGTTGCACTAATTCCTAAGATATTTTCACCAGATATTTTATTCTCAGATAATACATCTTTTATACATGAGACTACTAAAAACCAATTATTAGAAGCATCAAAGCCCATAGAATTAGCAACACCATCTTCATTAATATGCGTCCATTCACGTTGTGAAACACCAACTTGATTACCAGCTAAATCAAAGATAATTGCACGAATACTTCCAGTTCCAGCATCAATACTTAGTAAATATCCATCTTTCATAAATATTGCCCTAAAAATAAATTATTGAGATTCTATCATAAGTTTATGATATTATTTTGATATGATAACAACAGAAGAGATTAACAACGTTACCAGATTTTTTAAAATTACAAACCATAAAGATGGCAAATTAAACTTAAAAATTGATAGAGCTATCATAAATGAAGAGATTGGAATTACTCTACGTGAAATAGAGGCACTTCCAACAAAAATTTGTGGGCTAAAGAGTATAAAAATAAATGCCATCCTAGCAACAGCAACAGTACGATATGACACAAAAATTTTTGATTCACAATTATGGGAATCTCTAATTAATGCAGAAAATATGAATGAAATTACCTCACTTGTAAACCACTATGCAGAGCATCTTTGTAAATCATAATATTTATTTTGTACTAGTTAGTACAAAAATTTGACATTAACTTATAAATAGACTACAATTGCGATATGAATTTAAATAGAGTTTCTCGCGGTAGACCAAAAATGTTTGATGAGAAAGAAGTTCTTATTGTAGCCATGAACTATTTTTGGGAGCATGGTTATGATAATACTTCTTTAGACAATCTCTTAAAAGCCATGGGAATTACTAAAAGTTCATTTTATAGTACTTTTAAAAGCAAAGAAGAGATATTTTCTCGTTGCCTAAAGTTGTATAGAGAACAGAACTATGATTACTTAAAATCTTTAAAAGAAAACATTGGTCCTAAAAACTCGATGCTTATGCTCGCTAATATGCTCGTAAAAGAGCTAGAAGAGACAGGAAACGTTAAAGGTTGTTTAATAATTAATTCTGGTAAAGAATGTTACAACAAATACAAAGATTTAAGTACTCAGATTAAAATTGAATTTAATTTTATGCAAAAGCTATTTACAGAATTCGTAAAAGAGGCTAAAGATATAGGTGAAATCAAAAATCAAAAAAAAGCAGAAATAATAGCTGGTAGGTACACAAATTCATTAAATGGTCTAATGGTAACTATACAAGCTGGTGCAGATAAAGAGCTAATAAATTATATTCTTGATGACTTAAAAGAGATACTAGAGTAGTAAAGTGCGACTATTCTAATATCTCTTTTTTGTGAAGATTTTTGTACTATTTAGTACAAAAATCCTCTAATTTAGAGTGTGGTTTTAAAAATTTAGGTGTACATTTTTGTACTAATTGGTCTAAAATGAAAGGAAAGATAGATGAGTTTATTAAATATTGCAACAGTAGAAAATGCTACAGGCGAAGTAAAAAAAGTTTATGATGAAATTCATAATATGTTTGGCATGGTGCCAAATGGAATAAGAACATTTAGTGCAAACCCTAAAGCCCTAAAAGAGCAATGGAACGGCATTAAAGATATTTTATCCAAAGATAGAGATGAGCAGATACTTCATGCAATTATACGTTATATTATGTCAAATAAAAATGATTGTGAATATTGTATAGGCTTCAATGCTAGTATGCTTATGAACCATTATGGAATCACACAAGATGAATTAAATGCTACACAAAAAGATCCACATAATGCACCTCTAAATGAAAAACATAGTGCATTACTTCTTTTTGCAATAAAATCGATAGAAAATCCTCATGCTATTAACAGCAATGACATTGAGAACTTAAAAAAGTTAGGAGCTTCTGAAATGGATATTTTCGATGTAGTTCACGCAGCTAGCCATATGTTCTTAGTAAATACTCTTTTTGATACCTTTAAAGTTGAAAAAGATTAAAAATAACACTCTTACTCAATCAAATAAATTATTGAGTAAGAAATAACACTTCAAGTAATTCTTGATGAATTTGAAAATTATGGATAAAACAATGAAAAATATTTTAATAGTAAATGGACATGAATATTATGAAATAGCTCATGGTAAATATAATTCTACCTTAGTAGATACAGCAAAAACTCTCCTTGAAAAAGAACATTTTGACGTTAAAACAACAATCATACAAAATGGTTATGACAATGAAGAAGAGATAAATAAATTTTTATGGGCGGATATTATTATTTTCCAATTTCCAAAATATTGGATGAGTATACCTGCTGCATTTAAAGAATATCTTGACAATACTCTATCTAATTCTTATGGAAAGCTTTATGCGCATGATGGACGTAAGGATGGTCGAAAATATGGTCATGGTGGATTAATAACGGATAAAAAATATATGTTCTCAATTACAATGAATGCTCCTAAAGAAGCATTTGATGATATAAATGAATTTTTTGAAGGGAAAAGTGTAGATGAGCTTTTTTTATGGCTTCATAAAGCATTTCAATTTCTAGGCTTTAAGCCTTTAAAAACATTTATATGTCACGACGTTATGACAAAACCTAATATCCAAGAAGATAAGGATAGATTTATTAAACATCTACAAACTACTCTAAATATATAAATTTGCTTCTACCTTGCATTTGTAAATGCTTGGTAGCTTAATCTCCATCATAATAAGCTTCTTCTTCATTAATCTCTGAATCATCATATGGATCTAAATGTATTTCAAAATGCCATCTAGCTTTTGAATCTATCGCTCTAATTTTTGCCTCTACTGCATCAGAGATTCTATGTGCATCAAGAAGAGAAATTTGCACGTGAAAAACCAAATGTACCGTTACAAAATTATCTTTTCCAGACTTTCTAGTTTTCAACCAATGATAATCTGTTATATTTGAGGAGGCTAAAATATTTTTAATCTCTTCAACACTCTCATCTTCAAGTGCAGCGTCCATTAACATCATAACTCCATCATAAATAAGCTCATATGCTGAATACGTTACATATAAGGCAATAGCTACCCCCATTAGAGCATCTATTAAATGCCAACCACTAAAATGTACAACTATTAATGAGAATACAATTGCCCCATTTGATAAAACATCTGTTTTATAATGAAGTGCGTCAGACTTTATAACCATATTGCCAGTTTTTTTTGCAACTCTTCCAAGATAAACTACTAATAACGTAGTAATAAGAAGTGAAAAAATCATTACACCTATTGATTCTTCAACATAAACGGTAATATTTTTATCAATAATTTTCACTATAGAGACATATAAAATATATAATCCAGATAATGTAATTACAACGCCCTCGATTACAGAGGCAATAGGTTCTATTTTACTGCGACCATAGTTAAACTGTTCATCAGCCTCTTTCTCAGAGTTTTGCAAAGCAAAATAGTTAAATAACGATACTCCAACATCCATCATTGAATCAATAGCAGATGCTAAAACTGCTACAGAACCGCTGGTAATACCGACAATCAGTTTTACAAAAATTAAAAATGTTGCTACACTACTAGCAACAAGTGTGGCTTTTTTCTCTAAACTCATACATTCCTTTCTTGTTTCAATACAATCTCAAACTCAACACCATTACCAACAACAGATTTAACTTGAATTGTCCCACCAAGCTGAGAGCTTACTATGTTATATATTATATGTAATCCAAGTCCAGTTCCACCTGATTCTCTATTTGTTGTAAAAAATGGATCAAAGATTTTAGGAAGTGTTTTCTCTTCAATTCCTTTGCCATTATCTTTATATATAATGTAGATGTTATTATCATCTTTATAAACTTTTATATCAATTTTTCCAAAATTCTTTTTCTCAAACCCATGAATTAAAGAGTTAGTTAGAAGATTTGTAAAAATTTGAGCAATTGCTCCAGGGGCGCTGAAAATTTTAAGGTTTTTATCACAATCTAGATTTATAGATATATTTGTCTGCTTGAATTGACTTCTAAAGCTTATAATTACATACTCTATTCTCTCTCTTAATTCAAATTCATACATTCCCTCAATGTTCTGATCGACTGCTACTTTTTTAAAACTTTGTACAAGTTCTGCTGCTCTTTTTAAGTTGATATATATTGATTGATTTAACTCAACACTTGTAGCTAAATAGTCTTCAAAATCATCTTGACTCATATCATAATTGTCATATAACTTTTTTAGATTATCTGTCATATCTTTTAGATGAGTTACACCTGTAACACTTAAACCAATTGGTGTGTTAATTTCATGAGCAACTCCTGCAACTAATCCACCTAATGCTGCCATTTTTTCTACTTCAATCATCTTTGTTTGAGTATTTTTAAGAGTGTCTAAAGATATTTGCAACTCTTTTGTACGTGTCTGTACTCTATTTTCTAATGTTCTGTTTAAATCTAACAGCTCAGTTTTTCTCATAAATAGTTGTCTCATCATTACATTAAAACCATCATACAAACTTCCAAGTTCATCATTGGCATATTTTTTAAGATTTATATCATACTTGCCACTAATTGCAATATCTTTCATACTGTCTCTGAGTTTAACTATTGGTATATAAATAAACTCTTGAAGTTTAAATGTTAATAAAAATGCTATTACGGAGATGATTAATATTATTTTTAAAACAGAGTATATAAATTCATCTCGTATTCTCTTTAATTTTTCAGTAGAGTATGCAACCTGTATATAAGCTAGTAAATCACCCTTTTCAACAATAGGTATTTGAGTTATCCAAACATCACCTTGTTCAACAATCGTTTTTGAATTGTGATTAATGACTGTTGGTACAGCTAGAGAGCTAGCTTTTGATTTATATGATGCAAATATATTACCTTCTCTATCATATATTGCACCATATATTACACTTTTAAAATTTCTAAATTTTTTAAGCTCTTCGCTAGCTCCAATTCTATCATCAAACATCATATAGGTTAAACTTAAGTCTCCAAGTAAATTAGCAGTAATCTTTGAGCGCTCAATCATCTGCTCTTTAGATGAACTTACAACACGAATATACTCTAACCATGATGCACTAAAAATAGAGAGTAGCATAATACCCATTACCAAAGTAATAAGTTTAATTCTTATTGATAAATTTTTCATTTAGAACCCACAATTTTTGCTAATTTAATAAGCTTAGCATTTACTCTAATAGAATTTCTTATAGAAGAGTAAGGATTAATCTCAAATTTTAACTTATCGCCTTGTATATAGTAGTTTAAATGTACACCCTTTTCACCAAAACCAGCAGTATGAGAAATTAAAAAAACTCCATAAGAGGCATCAATAATCTCTTTAAGTGTAAAAGATTTAAGTTCTCCTATATACAACATATGACACTTACTTATCTCATCGAGTGTGGTAATCTTTTTTATTATGACCTTACGTTTATCATCATCTCTATTAGCATACGCAATATTTAAATAATCTTTATATGGATTATCACCAATAATGCCTATTATTAGAGGGTTTATATTTGATTTCTCTTTTGGCCATTTAATGAAATATGCCAATTTTTCAAAATAGACTACCTGTTTTTTCAAAACCTGTTCACTCATTTTAGAAAATGAAAAAGAGATAATAATAAAAAGTAAAAAAATAATTTTTTGCATAACTTACATTCTAACAGAATTTAAATATAAAAATAATTATTAGACAAATATTTTATCAATAAACTTCTTGTAAAACTTTAGTAATCTAATGTTGCGCCATTACAAACTTACTATAGTGTCCCTCATTTTCGAGTAAATCATTAGGACTTCCCTCTTCAACAATGCGTCCATCGCTTAAAACATAGATATAATCTGCTGATTGAACCGTACTAAGTCTATGAGCAATTACAATAACAGTGCGCTCTTGTAAAAACTCATCTATTGCACTAAAAAGCTCTGATTCTGTATGAACATCAAGAGCAGATGTAGACTCATCAAATATGACAATTTTAGGATTAGTTAAAATCATTCTTGCAATTGACAACCTCTGTTTTTGTCCACCTGAGAGCCTAACACCATTTTTTCCGACTAATGAATCTAATCCATCTGGAAGAAGATCTACAAAACTTATAAGTTGCGCCATACTTAGAGCTCTATTTATCTGCTCATTAGAGAAGTTATCTCCCATTGTTAAATTAAATCGTAAAGTGTCATTAAAGAGTATAGGCTGTTGAAGCACCACAAAAAGATTTTCTCTAAGTGTATGTAAACCTATTTGTGATAGCTCAACACCATTAAAAAAAAGTTTTCCACTATTTGCAACATAAAAAGCAGACAACAATTTTGCTAACGTCGTTTTACCACTACCACTCGCACCAATAAACGCAACTTTTGAACCACTTTTTATATTAAAAGAGATATGTTTTAAAACATTAGAGCCACCATTGTATGAAAAGCTAAGATTTTTGACCTCAATTGATGATCCACTTTTGTCAATAAATGGATTAATCCCATCACTTATATCATGCTCTATCTCTAAATCTAAAAGCTTGTTTAATCTCTGTAGTGCAGATTTTGCATTTGCAAAAGCATACTGAAGGGCTATCAAGTCTTGAACTGGTGTCATCATAAACCACAAATAACCAAAGACTGCGAACATCAAACCAATGCTAAGCGAACTAGATACCACCATTACTAAACCAAGTGCGCGAAATAGTTCAAAAACAGATAAAAAAAGTGTAAAAGAAAAACGTTCAGATGCAAAACTTTTTTTATTAAACTTTTCTGTCTCAAATCTTAATCTTTTAGCGTTATCAATACTTTGACCTATAAAAAACTCCTCTTTAGATGAAGCTTTAATTTGACCAAATAAATCTAATGTCTCAATAAGAGAGTTTTGAAATCTTGAAATTAATCTGTTTTCCTCTTTTTTATACTTTGCAACTCTTCTTGAAATAACTTGAGTGACCAATGTAATAGCAGGTTGCAAAATTAAAATAAGTGTACCCAATTTCCAATCAATCATCAATAATACAATAGCAACTCCAATAAGTGTCAATATAGATACAATGGAGCGACTGAGTGCTGAACCTATAAAACTCTCAACAGTCTGCATATCAGTGACTAATTTTGATGAAACTGAACCGCTCCCTAATGTTTCATACTCATTCATAGAGACTTTTTCCAGATGTAGTAATATCTTTTTTCTCAAAGAGTATGAGACATTTTGAGCAATCTCAGAAAATATATAATGTGAAAATATAGAAGTAGCAAGATATGAAAAACGTAAAAAAATTGTTACAAATAGAGTAATTACTATATAACCTAATGCTGTGTATTCACCTAAATAATAATTTATGTTTTCAATTAAAAAAGCTGGTTTTTTTAACAATACTTCATCAACTAGTAGTGGTATTAAAAGTGGAATAGGAATTGAAACAAGAGTTGCGAGCAAAGCAATGATATTTGCCCAGATTAATTTTGATTTATGTCGTACTATGAGATGATAAAGAGTTTTAAACGAAATTTTATTCATCAATCACCTTTTTGAATGAATTATACTAACAATTTTTGATATTTTCATAGATATAACCTTGACTTTTAAAAAATATATACTATACTTATGTTCAGAAATAAGATAATATCTATCTTAAATTAATTTTCAGGAGTAAATAATAATGTTCAAGTCAACACTAAGTCGTTTTAGATTAATCGCGTTTTTAGAGGGAATCTCATTCATAGGTCTGCTTTTTATTGCCATGCCACTTAAGTATGTAGCTGGTAATCCATTACCTGTAAAAATTGTAGGGATGACACATGGAATCTTATTTATACTCTTTGTGTATCTACTTTTTGAAGCAGCAGGAAAATATAAATGGTCAGCTAAATTCAATGGTTTAGCATTTTTAGCCTCAATCATTCCATTTGGAACATTCATACTTGATAGAAAACTTAAAGCAATAGAAGTATAAATAATATAAAATATAATTTTTTAATGATATTTAAACTTTCCAAAAACGCATAACAACATTTAGTTAATAAAAATTAAATATTAACACGTTTTTTTCAATATAATAAGATTATTTTGATATTAAATGTTGTATCATGGGTCTTTATAATTCAGAATTAAAGGAATCGCCCATGAACAATGTTCATTTCTTAAAGTATCTATTGCTTCTAGTTATGTCTTTAGCTGTTACTGCATCAGCTTACGAAAAGTCGCCTCCGTTTTCTCTAAAGAGTCTTGGTAAAACAACCATAAAACTTAATGGTAAAAAAATGACCGCCTATAATCCAAAAAATAGTTATAGTGCATTCATAAACTATGAACTTGGAATGCACTGTGTTGGTTTTGATATGAGCTACTGTTGTGTTATTCCACCATACAATAGCATACAAGCACAAGCTATTAAAACTGGACAAAATGGTTCTCTACCTACTCACCTTTCTAATGACGATGTAAAACTATTCTATTACACTAAAGATAATAGCTATAGTGAGGGTAACAAAATGAAGTACTGGAATGTACTAAAAGATGTTGATGGTAATGGACGTATGGATGATTCAGGTGATAACCTTGCAAACTACGTTTGGAAACACCTATTTATCTATAAAGATTTAGAAGGAACTGTTCCAAAAGGTTCAACAGCTGATAAACGTCTTTATGTTGGTGAACAGATTAAGGTTAATATTGACAGTGGTCCAACAGGTCAACACATGGCTGGCGGTTACTTAGAGTATGCTGGAAAACATGGTGGTAATATTGTTTTAACAGACACTTTAGTTCCTCCAGTTAAAGATTTACCAATTGTTCTTACAGCTTCTCATGTATGGGATGCCCTTGGTCTTCCGATGACGGCTTTTTTAGATAGCACAAGAACTAAAACTTTAAGAAGTGTTACACAAAAAGATTTTCAACCATTCCAGAAATCTGTTGTTCAAATTCATAATAAAGCTGGTAAAGCTCTTGTTGGAAAAGATGGGAAAATCATAGAATACTTTGGCACAAGTCCTGTTGATATTCCAAACTGTTATAGCTGTCACTCACGCGAGGGTGTTGCTGCTAAAATGGCACGAGATGAGGGTCTTAAAGCTGGTGATGCTGAGTATAACTACTGGATTAAAAACTTCCCAGATATTAGCGAATATATGGCAAGGCTATCTGAGGGTTCAATTAATATTTTAGATTTACATGACAAACATCATGGAACTAAATTTTTAAGTGACTATAACTCTAAAGCCTCAACAAACCGTTTAGGTAAAGTTGGTGCTGTAAACTGTGCAGATTGTCATGGTGATAATGTTTCTGGAAACTTAAAAGAGCCTAGACGTGGGGTTACTGGTTATAAAGCCGTTAAAGCTAAACCAATGACAGAAGCAATTCATGGTTTTCACTTAGGAATTGTTGGATTACCTGATGGTGGTGGACGTTCTCAATCTTGTCAAACTTGCCATCCAACTCACTGGCAAAATGCTAACTTAAATACAAATTCTAATCCATTTAAAGTAGCTGATGAGTTTGGTGCTGGTTCATTTACCGATGGTGATTTAAGAGTTGGCGGAGCTGGATGTTACCTACGTCGTGATGCTCACACTAACCCTAATGCTAAACCACCTTTTTTCTTAAATGAAGTTGGTAAATACTACTTAAATGAAGTTAGTATGAAAGATGAAAAAGGTAAACCTGTTAAAGAGATGAGAGGGTTATACTGTACAAACTGTCATAATCACTTATCACAAGCTCTTTATAAAGCTGATAACTTTAAAAATGTTGCTGAACATAAAGGTGAAACACTAAGAAACAAATCACTTAAAGAGATTATAAAAGGTGTAGCTGGTGGTGATGAGAAGAAATTCAAAGACTATTATGCTGATCCTAAAACAACCTCTAAAGGTGATCCACTAAATGAGTACTATACAAAACATGAGCCTGCTGTTCTTGTTAAAAATGTAGGAAAAGATGGAAAACTAGATTTAAAAGCATGGAATCATCCTAATGGTGGAGATGTTCCATATAGCGCAGCTTCTGCTGGATCTGACTGGTGGTTAGCAGCTAGTGAGCCTCAATGTGCTGATTGTCACTTAGCTCCATTTGTTGAGAGTGAAGGTGGAAAATACTTTCCAATTGATCAACCTTCAAAACATTCACTTTTCCGTTACTCTAAAGCTCATGGAAAATTAGCATGTCAAAGTTGTCATGAATCAGCTCACGGAATGTATCCAGTACGCGAAGATGGTCCAGATCAAACAACTCATAATCAAGCTATGCAATATAGTCCTGATGGCAAATACGCAGGTCCTGTAACATGTTCAGCTTGTCATACTGTTAATAAAAAAGGTATTCCTGTTCAACTAGAAGGTACTAAATATAGTGATGATTACTGGGCTTCAGTAACGCTTATTCACTACATGAGAGAGGGTGATCAAAAGCTTTCACTTAAAGAGTTAATTGGAAAATATCCATATAAACAGTCTAGTGACGTAGTTAAAAAGGGATGGAAATAATCTCTATACATAGAAATCTAAAGATATACATCTAAAAGATTTTCATATGGTATATTTATTGCTTCTTGATGTCTAATAAGGACATCAATGAAGCATTCTCTGATATTTTTTATACTTATTTACTCTCAAATTCAAGCTTCTATAATAAAGGGCAAAATCGTTCAAGACACTACAAACCAACCAATTGTTAAAGCGACTGTTATATCTGATATTACATCAACCAAAACAGATACTTATGGTATTTACGAACTAGAATCTAACAACTACTTACTTAAAATAAGAGCTCCTGGATATGAACGAAAAGAAGCCACATTTATTGAAAATATAGAAATAGGACTCAAACAACAGAAAATTCACGCTTTATATGTCTCTTACTGGGCATTAGCAGCACCAAAATATATGCGTGAAATTGACAAATTAATTGAACAAAGTAATGTAAATGCACTTGTTATTGATATAAAAAATGAGCAAGGGTATTTAGCCTTTAAAGGTAATGTAAAATTAGCTAATAACATAGGAACATATAAAAGAAGAGTAATTAAAGATATTGAAAAATTTGTCTCATACTACAAAAAGAAAAATGTCTATTTAATTGCAAGAATGAGCCTATTTAAAGATAATCTCCTTTCAAATAAAAAAATAAACCTAGCTGTAAAATTAGGACGTGGTAAGATATATATAAACAAAGAGGGTATGTCATGGAGTGATCCATACAGCCAAGATGTTCAAGATTATAATATAGCACTTGCAAAAGAGGTTGCAAGTGTTGGTTTTGATGAGATAAATTTTGACTATATACGTTTTCCTGCACGCACAGGACTGATTTTCTCCAAATTAAACAGCTATAAAAGTCGTCAAAATGCCATTAAAACATTTTTAGAAAAAGTTCGTACTGAGTTAAATAAATATAATGTTTTTTTATCAGTTGATACATTCGGATATATATGCTGGAATTATAAAGAGACACAAATTGGTCAAAATATGAAAAAAATGGTGCAATATGTTGATTATATATCACCGATGCTATACCCCTCAGGTTTTGCACCAGGAGTTGGCGGAATTGATAATCCCGTAAATAAACCTTATGAAATAGTATACAAAAGCCTAATAAAAGCGCATCAAGAAACCGGCATTAACCATTTGCAATTTCGTCCATGGCTACAAGCATTTAGAGATTATAGTTATAATAGGAAACATTTTAGTACTAAAGAGATACAGGCTCAAATAGGTGCTGCAAATGATGCAAAAAGTAGTGGCTGGATGCTATGGCACGCTGCTAGTCGTTACAATTTAGAGAATCTTACCCTTATACCTCACAAGGAGATAAAAGGTGTCGCAACGAGCAGTATCCCATATTCACAAAATAGAAATCATTATTGCGAACTATAGTAAAGATTTAATCCTATCTGCAACTGTTATTGCATTAAAACCAAAATAATCAAATAGTTTTGTTGCTGGACCACTTGCACCAAAACCATCCATTGCTATTATGTCATCAGCAAATCTATACCACTCCAAACCTCTCGCTGCTTCAATTGCAATACGTTTTGACTTTGGTGGTATTATTGAATCTATATAACTTTTGTTTTGCTCTATTAAAAGGTCATAACAAGGAACACTAACAACTGCACAGGTAATATCTTGCTTACTTAGCTCTTCTCTTACCTCTATTGCTAAAGAGACTTCACTGCCAGTAGCTATTAATGTTACTTGGTCATCAACCATACCCTTTAGTCTATATGCACCTTTACTAACATCTACATAGCTAGAGCTAACTACTGGAAGTTTTTGACGACTTAGAACAAATCCACTAGGAGCTTTAAGTCCTAATGCTATCTTCCAAGATGCAATATTTTCATTTGCATCAGCAGGACGAAAAACATAAAAATTTGGAAGCGCACGAAATTGAGATAGATGTTCAATTGGCTGGTGAGTAGGTCCATCTTCTCCAACACCAATGCTATCATGAGTCCAAACAAAAAATTGCTGAATGCTAGCAAGTGCTGCAATTCTAGCAGCTGGCTTTAAATAATCACTAAATACAAAGAATGTTGCACTAAATGTGTTAAAAAGACCATAAAGTGCAATTGCATTTGAAATAGCAGCCATTGAGTGTTCTCTAATTCCAAAATGTAAGTTTTTACCATGAGGAAAATCACCCATATCTTTTAGTTCAGTCTTATTTGATGGTGCTAAATCTGCACTACCACCAATAAAACCTGGCATTGATTTTGCTATTGCATTTAAAATTTTACCATTGCTATCACGTGTTGCTACTTGCGTACCACTTTCAAACTCAGGCCAAGATATTTCAGAAAAATCAGGATTTTGAAGACGCTCTAATAGAATATTTTGCTCTTGGTAAGGCATCTGCTTAAGACTATGTTCCCAATTACGCTGTGCTAAATCACCCTCTTCTATTGCACATCTAAAACGAATTAATACATCTTCTGGAACATTAAAAGTAAGTTTCTCTTCAAATCCAGCTTTTTTCTTTGCAATTGCTATCTCTTCATCACCTAAAGGCGCACCATGAGCTTTGTGACTACCCTCTAATTTATCAGCACCTTTTGCAATTGTTGTATTTGCAATAATTAATAGTGGTTTTGTCTGCTTTTTAGCATCTTCAAACGCAGCATCAATCTGTTTGAAGTTATGCCCATCAATCTCTTTAACATTCCAATTTTGTGCTTCAAAACGCCCCTTAATATCTTCATTCCACGCAATATCAGTTGAACCCTCAATTGTAATGTTGTTACTATCATAAATTAAAACAAGATTATCAAGAGCATGTACACCAGCTAATGCACATGCCTCATAACTAATACCCTCTTGTAAATCTCCATCTCCACATAAACAGTAAACTTTATGATCTATTATCTCAGCATTTTCACGATTTAAAAGAGTTTTAGCATATTGTGAAGCCATTGAAAAACCAACAGCATTTGCAACACCTTGTCCAAGTGGTCCTGTTGTAATCTCTACACCATCAACATGACCAAATTCTGGATGACCCTCAGTTTTTGAACCTAGTTGACGAAACTGTTTAAGGTCTTCAATTTCCATATCATAACCCCATAAATATAACAATGAATAGACAAGCGGTGAAGCATGCCCACCACTAAATACTAAACGATCTCTATTTACCCATTTGCTATTTTTTGGATTGTGCTTTAAATGAGATGATAAAACAGTTACAATATCAGCAAGACCCATAGGTGCACCTGGGTGACCACTATTTGCACGTTGAACCATATCAGCACTCAAAAATCGTATTGTATTTGCCATTTTTTGCATCATTTTTTTATCCATCTATTTTTTCCTTATGTCTATATAGATATTCTTTTAATAAAACACTCAATTGTTCGCGTAAATTTTCATCAAAATTATTTAGTTTTTCACTCAACGCCATACTCTTCTCATCAGCAACCTCAACTGCACCATCAAGTCCTAAAAGATTTACAAAACTATTTTTTTCACTATCTACTCCAGTCGTTTTTCCAGCCTCCACACTGCTTTTAGTAACATCAATAATGTCATCTTGAATCTGAAATAGAAGTCCTACATCCTCACCAAACTCTCGTAGCTGATCAACTAATTCATCACGACCCACAATAATTGCACCCATTACCAAACTAGAAGCTATTAAAGTAGCTGTTTTTTTATTATGAAGTAGATTTAACTGTTCAAGACTTAACTCAATATTTTCAAAATAACAATCAAGAGCTTGACCTAAAACCATCCCACTAGCACCCCCAGAGTATGAAAGTTCTCTCACAAGAGCAATCCTAACGTCAGCACTAAGTGGAGCATTGCTTAAGAGTTCAAAAGCGTAAGTATTTAGAGCATCCCCTGCTAAAATTGCACTAACTTCATCAAATTTTATATGAAGTGTTTGATGTCCTCGTCTAAGGTCTGCATTATCCATTGATGGAAGATCATCATGTATTAAAGAGTATGTATGTAATGCTTCAATAGCAAAAGCTACATGATAAGCAGCTTCTCTTAGTAATGGTTCATAAGCATTAACAACACTTAAAAGCAGTGCTGGACGAAATCTTTTTCCTCCAGCTAAAATCATAGTTTGAAGCGCATCATTGTAGTGAGGGTGGTAACTCTGTGTTACTGGAAGGTGTTTTTCTATAAACGCCTCAAACTCAATCATTTAGTCTCTTTGCACATTATTTGGGCGCAATTCTAACATAAATATCTAAAAGAAAAAGATTTTTTAAATTTATAAAATTTTTTTAATGTTAAGCTTATAAAAAATTTCTAATATTTACAAATAATAGTACTACATAAATTGCTATTGTATTAAAATATATGATACTTGATTATATTAAAAATATTTTTAGTATGATTTCAATTATCACTATTTTTATTTGACGACTACACTTTTATCAAAAACTAAACTAATAGATTCCTTATTTAGCTATTATCCCTTAGGTATTTGAATAAAAAATTGAAATCTTTTTCTTTCAAAAAGTATTAAAACTGTACGTTTTTTTAAAGATTGCTCTGCACTTAATGCTGAACGTATTTCAGAGAGTGAATTAATCTCATGTTTTCCAATTCTCAATAGTTTATCTCCAGTATTAATACCAAGTTTTTCAATTAAAGAGTTTTTTAAAACTCCTACCACTTTCAACTCTTTATTAAGAATAACCCCACGCGGTTCAAGAAAAGAGTCATTAAGCAACCCACCACCCTTACGCTTATAACTCTTTACATTTAAAATAATACGTTCCCCATCTCTAATAACCTCAAATCTATGCTTTTTTAAAGAACCAGAAAAAAGTATTTGTTTCATTAACTTTGCTGCACTCTTTATAATCTTACCATCCATTTTAAAAATCTCATCACCCTCTTTAAAAGGATTATTTGGGAAAAATGGATTTGAAGCTTCCACTATCGGTCTAGCTAACCCTTGTTTAATGCGAATACCAACATCTGCATAATCAACACTTTTCATAGATAAAAATCTATATATATAATCACGCTCTATTAGGCGTCCAGGTTCTGTCATAAAACCATTTAATTGACAACAACTAGAGGTTATTAGTGACGATTTTTTACCCTTAGAGCTAAAATAAGCTAATGAATTTAATCCAATCTGTTTTTTAATAATTTTACCATCATATCTGCCACTATTTGATATAGAATAGAGTTTTTTTGGATTATGAGGAACAATATCAAAAGTATATTTCATCTTTTTAGGAGTACTTACTAAATATAATCCAAGAAATGGATCATGTTTTATATATTTTGATTTTATTGCTATATCGCTATATAAAAGTGCGCTATCTTCAGTTACGGCAAAAGCTATTGTGTTCGCTATTTTAAAAGATGATTCTTTGAGTTTTTTTGCACACTTGGACTGTTTTATCTCTAATTCATCTGCAAAAGATGCAGAAAAAAAAATTATTAAAATGCTAAAAAGTATTCTAGCTATTATTACCAAAAGGATTAATACCTCCAAGCATATTAAGTGCGCCTTGCTTGCGGTTATCTTCAACCATTTTTGAGGCATCATTAACAGCTGAAATTAGCAATATTTGTAAAGATTCTTTATCTTCAAGAAGCGAATCATCAATAGTAACATCAATGACTTCACCTTTACCGTTAATACTCACCTCAACTAATCCACCACCACTTTTAGTAGTGAATACTTTCTGTTCATTATCATGTTCCATGTTTTTTGCTTGCTCTTGAACTTTCTCAAGCATCTTACCCATATCACCTAAATTCATATTTTCAAACATTTATAATTCTTTTACTATATCTGTAATATCATTATTTTCATCAACTAATACGACAGTTGGTGCATAACCTTCAAGCTCTTTCTCTTCATAAGAAGCATAAGCCACGATAATAATCTTATCACCTTGATGAACTTTACGAGCAGCAGCACCATTTAAACAAATCTCACGCCTGCCACGTTCACCTAAAATTGTGTATGTGCTAAACCTCTCACCATTATTAATATTTAAAATTTCTACTTTCTGACCAACTCTTAGAGCTGCAGCTTCTAGCAATTCCTCATCAACAGTAATCGAACCAACATAATTAAGATTGGCATCTGTTACTGTTGCGCGATGAATTTTACTATAAAGCATCTCTACCATCATTTATTATTCCTCTATATGCAATTTAACGCTTGTTTTAATGTCCCATCTGCGCAGCCATAGTAGCTGGCTCAATTGGGTTATCCCATAACTCATCAGTAATCACATATTCATCAACAACTTTACCGCCCATAATATGTTCATCTATAATTCTATCAATTTTCTCTTTAGTCAATCCTACATACATAACATGTCCAGGCTCTACAAGCATAACAGGTCCTGCATTACAACGATTTAGACACGATGTCTGAATTGGTTGAACTGTACCTATTATGCCCTTTTGCATCAAACTTTGTGCCATATGTTGAAAAACATCTTGAGTCTGTGCATTAACACAACTAGGTTTTGGCATTCCTGGAGGAGATGACTGTTGACATTTGAAAATATAGACCGCTGGTTGTGGTATACCCATTATTTATCCTTGTAATTATATCTTAGAATTTGTTGCGATTGTATCGAAAAAGTATAAAAAAAACAAGATAGAAACTGTCCTATTTAATTTTCAACGCTTCCCTTATCACTTCTCTATCATCAAATGGAAAAGTTTTATCGTAAATAATCTGTGTTGTTTCATCGCCTTTGCCTAAAATCATAACCACTTCATTCGGTTTTTGCATTTTTAAAGCAGTCTCTATCGCCTCTTTTCTATTTAAATTAACTATTAAATTATCTCTATTAGAGATTCCACGAATAATATCATCTGCTATCGCCACAGGATCTTCGCTTCTTGGATTATCGCTTGTGACAATTATAGTTTTTGCGTAAGAAGCAGCTACTGCTCCCATTTTTGGACGTTTACCTTTATCCCTATCTCCACCCGCACCAAAAACTACAATAATGTCTTTTGCACTGAGTGACGATAAAACTTTCTCCATTCCATCATCTGTATGAGCAAAATCAACTATTACGAGTGGTTGTTCGCTCACTACTTCCATTCTTCCAGCAACACCAGCAAAATTATCTACAACTTCTACAATTTTCTCTAATGGTTCTTTTGTCAAAAGCTTAACAGCACTAATAGCAGCTAGTAGGTTGTAGATATTAAAAAAGCCTTGCAAAGAGCTATGGACATCAAACGTATCTTGAAAATGTTGCATTACAAAACTTATTCCATCTTTAAGTGAATACGCCTTTGTAGAGAAACTCCCACCTGATTCTATAGAGTATGTATAGGCATTTTTATAATTAAAATCAACATATTTATCATCTTTATTTATAAGCTTCATGCTCTCATCTGCAAAAAAACTATTCTTTACAGATATATACTCTTCTAATGTTTTATGATAATCTAAATGATCTCTTGTTATATTTGTAAGAACTTTAAGAGCAAAATTAAGTGTCTCTATTCTCTTTTGAACAATAGCATGAGAACTCACTTCCATAACAAAATATTCACATCCAGCATCAACTGCTAGATATATATATGTCAGTATCTTTAAGATTGGCGGTGTAGTTAATGATTTTGCATCAACTCTCTCCTCATTTACAAAAAAACCGCGAGTCCCTAAAAGAGCGCATTTATGACCAAGATCTAAAAGCATAGAATAGATTGCAGCCGCAGTGGTAGTCTTACCATTTGTACCAGTTATTCCAATAATTTTAATCTTATCAGAACCCATAAGTGAAGATATATCTTCAATATTTACCACACTATGACAACCACAATCCTCTGCATTTTTACAAAAATCTCTATTTTGATTTGTACGAACAAATGCAGTATCTTTATTGCAAAAGCGAGTATCATCAGTTATATAACTATACTCTTGTTCAGGTAGCGCGATTTTCAATGACATTATCTTTTTGTAATTTATCTAACAATGCTCTTAAACGTTCATCATTTGGAAAAGTAACAATTGCACTCTCTAAATAGTTCAGCGCCATTTCATGAAACTCATATTTTACCAAATTGTCTAAAAAATCCATAAAATCTTCGCGTTCTGTAATTATTACACGTGTACTAAAGATTACATCTTCAAATGCACGTCTAAAATCTTTACGACTTTTAACAAGAGTTTTAAAATCAGAGTACATAATTCCATCTTCATATTTCAACCTATCTTGTATAGGTTCACTTATAAGTTTTCCAATTTTATCAAGACTGCCATCAAGTGAAGAGATTAAATCCTCTAGAATAGTTTCAGCATCTGAATTTTCATCTGAACGTAATATAGCATAATAATCAAATAGCGCTTGCGCGCCATCTTCACCACTAAGTGCCATATCACTAAGTAATACACCAATTTTAGCCTCTTTATTATCTGGCTCATCTTTTAAAATCAATGAAAAATCCAAAAGTGCTGCTTCATACTTCTGAGAGCTAAAGTTATCGTTTGCTCTTGATAAAATTTTTTTTAAATTAATTTTTTTCATAACTTCTTCTTTCTATAACTCATCTAATCGTTCTTCCATACCAAAAGGAACATTAATTACTTCAAGTTCTGGATGAATATGAGATTTAATTTCTTTTTCAACACCATATTTTAAAGTACTAGCACTACTAGAACAACCAATGCAAGCACCTTGTAACTGTACAAAAACTCTCTGATTCTGTACATCAATAAACTTAATATCACCACCGTCTAATGCTAAACTAGGACGAACTCTATCAACCACCTCTGAGACTATTGGTCTCAAATCTTCATCGCTAAATGGAATCATTACATTCCCTCATAATAATATTATTATTAATATTTGTAATTTTTTTTGTTGAATATTTTATATGTGGATTATATCATAGAGAAGTAAAATGCAGCCAAAAGACTGCATTAAATTTTTATACTAATTCGATGTAAGCCATTGAAGAAGCATCACCACGTCTAATACGTGTTTTTGTAATACGAGTATAACCACCACTTCTATCTTTATAAGTAGGTGCTATCTCATCAACAAGCTTTTTTGTTGTTACTTTATCTTGAAGTTGAGCAAATACAGCACGATGCGAATTAAAATCGCCCTTACGTGCAACAGTGATTAATTTTTCTACATAACTACGTAGTTCTTTTGCTTTTGGCAAAGTTGTCTCAATTTTACTCTCGCTAAGAATAGCAATAGCCATATTTTTCAACATTGCCGCGCGATGTGAACTAGTACGGTTAAGTTTTCTATATCCGTAACGATGTCTCATCAAATTTTCCTTTAGAGAAGAACTATTATTCTTCTATTTTCTTTTTAAATTGTTCAATAGTGCTCGCATCAGTAACTGAACCAACAGGCTGACCAATTTCTACTAATTTATCCTTGATTTCATCTAAAGATTTTTTACCAAGGTTCTTAACATTTTTAAGCTCTGTTTCAGTCATTGAAGAAATTTCACCAATGTAATGAACGCTAGCGCGATCTAAACAGTTAAAACTTCTAGCACTAAGACCTAACTCTTCAATTTTTTGAAGCATAATCTTCAACTCATCACTATCTGTGGTACGAGGTCCAGCTTCGTTTGTACTCTCATTAATATCTAAAGAAAAAACACCCATTTGTGTTTTCATAACACTAAGAGCATTTTTAAATGCACCAAGTGGATCAATTTGACCATCAGTTTTAATGTTCATAACAATTTTTTCGAATTCTGGATTATCTTCAACGAGTACATGCTCTATTGAGTATGTAACACGTCTAACAGGTGTAAAGTAAGCATCCATAGGAATGAAACCCTCAGGAAGTTCATCACGAATATCTTCACTCGCGACATAACCCATACCTTTATAAATTATGACTGTAAATGTTACTTCTGCATCCTCATTTAAAGTTGCTAGAAATGCATCAGGAGTAACACACTCTACAGAATCACTATTGAGGTCAGCTCCAGTAATCTCTTTTGAACCACTAAAATTGTATGTTACTTCTACACTTTCTACTTCATCAGAAAGACGAAAACGAACATTCTTTAAATTTAAAATAAATTCAGAAATATCTTCAAGCATACCGCGTACACTATCAAATTCATGAGTTGCACCCTCTACTTTTAGAGCAACAGGAGCATAACCCATAGAGCTACTTAACAAAAAGCGACGTAACGGGTGAGCTAAAGAAATAGCATAACCAGTTTCAAACGGATAAGCAATTATATTTGCTTCATTTTCACTAATTTGCTCTACTTCGAACTCTTCAGGTACATATGGTGATGTTTTAATTTTTCTCATCAGTTGCCTTTATTTAGATGTTATTTTGAGTAAAGCTCAACTATCAGACGCTCTTCAATAGGTAATACTACCTCTTCACGCTCTGGAAGACGTGTAAAGATTCCAAATAGTTTCTCTTTTTCAACATCAACCCATGGCACAATACCAGTCTGATTTGTAAGTTCAATCGAACGTACAACTTGCACATTCTTTTTCGTTCTCTCAGCAACTTCAATCTTTTGACCAGGTTTAACGCGAAATGAAGGAATATCAACACGCTTACCATCAACTAATATATGACCATGAGTTACTAATTGACGAGCATTCGCACGAGTTGATGCAAACCCCATTCTATAAGTAATATTATCAAGACGTTGCTCTAACAAAGTAATTAAATTATTTCCCGTATTACCTGTGCTTCTTGCAGCATCTCTAAATAAAAGGCGAAACTGTTTTTCGCCAAGTCCATACATAAATTTAGCTTTCTGTTTTTCTGCAAGTTGCAATCCAAACTCTGAAATTTTCTTACGTCTTTGTCCATGTTGTCCCGGACCATAAGGTCTTTTCTCTAGCGAACTCTTACCTGCAAGGCGACGTTCACCTTTAAGAGCCAAACTAACACCGAAACGGCGTTCAATCTTTTCTACGGGTCCTCTATATCTAGCCATTAATTCCCCTTATACTCTACGACGTTTTGGTGGTCTACAACCATTATGAGGGAGTGGCGTAATGTCTTTTAAAAACAGAATACGAATTCCCTCTGTTGCACCAACAGCCTTAACCGCAGTCTCACGTCCACTTCCTGGACCTTGAACTTTGATTCCAACCTCTTTAATCCCATGCTCTTTAGCTTTCTCCATAGCTACATCAACTGCTTGTTGTGCTGCAAATGGTGTAGATTTTTTACTACCTTTAAAACCTAAAGCACCTGCTGAACTCCATGAAATAGCATTACCCATATCATCAGTTATAGTTACTAATGTATTATTGAAAGAAGCAGATATGTAAACAATACCACGAGCAATGTTTTTCTTAACTACTTTTTTACGTGTACCTTTTCTTTTAGCCATAGTTTTCCTCTCTACGCTGCTGCACCGACAGTTTTACGTTTACCCTTACGAGTACGCGCATTTGTCTTCGATTTTTGTCCACGAACTGGTAATCCACGACGATGACGTAAACCACGATAGCTTCCTATGTCCATAAGACCTTTAATATCCATAGCCACTTTTTTGCGTAAATCACCCTCAACAAGAAATCCACTCTCGCGAATCGCCTTAGTAATTCCAGCAACTTCATCTTCTGTTAATTCATGAACACGTTTATCAGCCGATAAACCAACAGTCTCCAAAATTTTACGTGATGTATATAATCCTATACCAAAAATATAAGTTAATCCATACTCAATACGTTTTTTCTTAGGTAAGTCAACACCTGCAATACGTGCCATACTCTTATCCTTGTCTCTGTTTATGTTTTGGAGTCTCGCAAATCACACGAACAACACCTTTTCGTTTGACAACTTTACATTTGTCACACATTTTCTTCACTGAAGCTCTCACTTTCATCACGAAGTCCTTAATTAGTCTCCTCATCCACTTTCCCTAGGTGCTTTGAAAATACACCAGTACTCTAAAAAAGTTACCTAAAACTATTTAATAAATACTCTTCATACAGAATCAGTTTGTAAATGAGGGCAGTATTTTAGCAAAGTAAATGTAAATGTGAGCTTATAAAAATTATTTTATAAACCATAATCCTCTATTTTTTCAAATTTTCCATCATTAGTCTCTATAATCGCACTACATGATTCAACCCAATCACCACAATTCATATACTCAATACCTCTAATCTGTTTTATTTCAGCTTTGTGAATATGACCACAAATTACACCATTATATGACTTTCTACTAGCCTCTTGTGAGAGAATTTCTTCAAATTCATTTACAAAAGAGACAGCTTTTTTAACATTGTCTTTCATAAATTTAGAAAGAGACCAATAACGCTTATAACCTACAAATCGAAGCATTGCGTTAAGTGGTTTATTAATTCTAAGTAGCCACTGATAACCCATATCGCCAACTACTGCTAACCACTTTTTCGTCATTGTTACAGAATCAAAAAAGTCTCCATGAGTTACAAGATAACGTTTACCATCTAATGAGGTGTAATCAACCTCATTTAATATCTCAAAATTATCACCTAACTCTACTGGTAAAAATGGTCTAACAAACTCATCATGATTACCAAGCACATAATAGACTTTAGTACCCTTTCTAGCTATTCTCAATATCTTTTGAATAACATCTGAATGACCCTGTTTCCATAACCAACCGCGTTTTAATGACCATCCATCTATTATATCACCAACTAAAAAAAGATATTCCGACTCATAATTTTTTATAAACTCTAATAATTCATCAGTTTTAGCATCTTTTGTCCCTAAATGTATATCAGAAATAAAAATTGATCGTACGTTTATCACATTGATATTATCTTTCATTCATACTCTCTTCATATTTGTATTCAGATTTAGATTTTATCAATATACCTTTGTCTCTTTTTCTCTTTAATTTTAGATATGTCACATAATATAAAACCATCTACACTATTAAAATCTTCATCTACACAAAAGTCCAAAAACTTAATTCCACCATCTTCAAATAGGTCTACATACTGTTTATACAGAGTTGGAACATTTGTATTATATTCTGAAAGAATACTCTTTAACTCTCTAAAGTCATTTACAAAATCTTTTCCACTGAATAGATTTTTATAATTTAATTTATAGTAGTTTCCTAATTCATACTTCGAATTTGCATGAACCAAATTTTTATTTCCAAAGTATGTATTGTAAAAATGGACAATCAAATCATTTGCAATTTTTGGATTTTTACCACTAAGACTAACTGGGCCAAACATATGAGTAACTTCAGGATGATGCTTCAAATATGCACCAATACCCTGCCATAAATAATCTAATGCTCTACTACCCCAATATTTTGGTTGCACAAAACTTCTTCCAAGTTCTAATGATGAAATAAAATATTTTTCAAACTCTTTTGAATATGTAAATAGAGTCGATGTATAAAGCTTATTTTTAGCTTCTACTACAACTTTTTTAGTATTTGCAACTCTATATGCACCAACTATCTCTAAATCCTCATCACTCCACAAAATAATATGTTCATAATTTTTATCATACTCATCTACATCACGTCTAAGACCACTACCCTCACCAACTTTTCTAAAACTAAGTTCGCGTAAGCGCCCTAGCTCTTTAAGCATTATTGAACCTTGCTTATAGTCATATAGATATATTTTTTTATTATCAGATGTCTCACCTAACATTTTACAATTTTTTAGCTCATTTCTAATCTCTTTTGCCCTCTCAGGATGAGCAATTGCAGTTTCTGTTTCAAACACGCCACTCTTACCACGTCCAATTAAATAAGTATGCTGTTTAAATATATTCACTAACTCTTCTCTTTTAATCGGAAGACTTCTAAAGCTATCATACGCAATTATATTACCCACACTAATTGTAATCCTCTTCTTTTTTGATTTAAATAGTTCATGCGGGAGTAAAAGTGTTCCAAGAGTATTATTAACAATAGAAGCTGAATAAAAAAGCATCGAATTTTTTGACTTAATGTGTACAGGTAAAATTGGAGATTGTGTTTTAAGTGCTATATTTAAAAAACCTTTTTTCCATTTTTTATCTTTAATTCCAGTAAGAGAAGAGCGTGATACTTCACCTGATGGAAATATTATAAGCGCACCCTCATCTTCTAAATGTTTTGTCATCATCTGTGCTGTTGATTTTGAAAACTTCTGTTTTAAAATATTTACTGGTAATAAAAACTCTTTTATTGGATCAAAACTATTGAGTAAATCATTTGCAAGAATTTTCACATCTTGACGTACAGAGTAAACAAGTTTAATTAAAGACAGTGCATCAAGCGCACCGAGTGGATGATTAGCAATTATTACAACTCGACTAGCATGAGGAATATTTTCAATTTCACTCTGTTTTCTTGTAAAGTCAATATTAAAATATTCGAGTACTGCATCAATAAAATCAATACCTACACTATCTATATTTTCTAATAAAAATCTATTTATATCATCTTCATGAAGAATTTTTTTTGAAGCTTTTACTATTGAGGATAAAACTATTCGTGGTGCTTTTCTTAATTTAACATTTTTTTCTAGGCTATCTTTTACATCTATCACTACACAACTCTTTGTAAGTTAATGTACCAATCATCATTATAATACTCTCTACTATTTACCAATTTAATCTTCACATAATCATTATGGTATTCAAATGAATCAACACAAGAGTTTGGAATCTCTAACTCATCTTCGAAATATGTTTCAACTAAATCTAAATCAAGCTCACCATCTAACTCTACATCAAATCCAAATGACTTTACTATAAATTCACGTTCTTTCATCTAAAAATCCTATTAGGGTTTTATTTGTGTAGAATACTATTTTCATTTTATTACATTAACATTACAAATTAATAACTGTTATGTTACATTACTACTTTAGCTCACATTTTCTGCTCAATATATCTCAATAAATCATCGAAATTTTCAATACTTTTTAGATTTAACATACTAAAAAGATTTTGTGCTTTTTTTAAAAACTCTTTATATAAAGCAAAATCACTTAGCTCTTCATAAGCATTTGCAATCTTGATGTAACTTACGCCTACATCTCTTTGTGCTTCTATACTATCTGGTCGTTTATCTGATATTGATTTTGCTATCTTTAAAGACTGAGAGTAACTATCTAGTGCTAGTTCTACATCTCCTTTTTGCAGATATATATCTGCAACCTTATTAAGACTTACACTTACATCTCTTTGTGCTTCTATACTATCTGGTCGTTTATCTAGTGTTGACTTTGCTATTTTTAAAAGTTTTTTATAATATTTATGGGCATCGTATAAAGATCCATGCCTTTCAAAATATAGTCCTAACTTTTCTAAAGTCAACATATACTCTCTCTTAGCAACATAATCTTCCACATTTTGTATATATTTAGCACGCAAATCTTCACATTTTTCTATTAACTCATCTTTTTTGTGAATATCTATCTGCTCAACTTCAACATCATCTATAAGCTCTTCATCTATTTTACTAACACTCTCGACTAATGAAACAGAAGAGACTATAGAGAAGATATCTGGTGAGCCATGTATAAAAGTTGTTTTGTACTCTTTGGTAATCGCTAAAATAAATGTTGCTTTAACACTATTGGCTAATCTATTTCTCATTAAGTTGAGTTTTGAGAAGAATAGCTCTGCTTTTGTTTTACTAAAAATTGTAATAGAAGTAAAATTAATAACGATTATCTCACTATTATTATGAATCTCTGGTAGGGTATATACTTCATCTAAAAATTGTTCAATAGATCTAGTTAAATCAATGGATATAAACCTAATCTTTTTTTTCTGCTCTTGTATTAAAAGTTTTTCATCTATATAATCGATTATACTCCTTAAATCGTACGATGACTGGCACAATAAAAGATTAAAATTAAATCCATTAGAGAGAATAATTGTCGTTATAAGTTCATCTAAACTTTTGTTAGTTTCAAGTGAGAGTAACAATTGGTACTCTTGATCTTCACTCCTCACTTGATAGTATCTCTTTAACAGCAGGATGTAAATCATACCACCTATCATGATTTCTATAACGCAATATTACATGATTTTTAAACATTCTCTCCGATATAAATGTTTTTTCATCATTTGGGGTAATGTAATCATTTGCTTTAGCAATTTCTCTAAGCCAAGAGTAATCATCTTCAAAGATTGAATCTTTAAAATGGTTCTTTACACCTGCAAAAATATTTTCTTTATCATCAATAGTAGCAGGGAACTCATCAAGTTTAATGAATTTTTGCATAATTTTAAGAATATCTCTTGTCAAGCCACCACAAAACAAAATAATTTCTCTTAAATGTTCATCATAATTTTTATCAAATATCTCTATTAAAGCATCTTCATCTATGCGTTTTTTTATAATTGAACTTAGTGCATCAACACCATTGTCGTATACTTCGCCCTCTTCTTTACCTTTATCTTTTCTACTTCTTACCTTAATTACAGGCAAAAAATCTAAAGATACACCTTTAGTTACTAAAAAAGTTGGAGCAGTATATATTGAATGTACCGGTAATGAAATATTTTGGTGCTGATGGTCAAACACTCTTTCAGCACTTTTTACAACTTCATCCCAGTTAGAAGATGTACCTGCAAGTTTTTCTAGTGAATCAACAATAACAACTAAACCATTTGGCTTAATCTCTTTGGCTCTTTCATTGAGTTTTTTAAACTCTTCAAAAATTTCTGTTTTAAATGTCGATATTCTATCTGTTATATTTGTACGAATCCTTCTTCTTAAAGCTGTATCTTGCTTCATATTAAAAACGAATTTAGCAACACCTGTATTAACATTTATCTTTTCTAAACCCACATCAGAAGATAAAAATTTAACAAGCTTTGAAAAATATCCATTATCTTCTTCAATTAAACTATTAGAATCTTTATTCTCTGCAATTGCAATTTTTTGCATTACTGAGTAAATAATAGCAATGTGAATATCAATTGCATCTATCTCATTGCTTAAATCAAAAAAATCTAGGGAATCTATATATACTGGAAGATAGTCATTTTCTATTAACATCTTTTCAAGACGTTTTAGCTCAGTAGTTTTACCACTTCCCGTATATCCACTAAAATATTTGCATATAGGCTTATCACTATATGCAAAATCTGTAAACATTGAATGAGCCCATTGTTCTCCTCGAATGTTTATTGGTTTTCCATCTCTATCTTTTAAATTATCTAAATCAACAATTCTAGTATCATCAACTTCAAGCGTTCTAAATGGATCGCAAGCGTTATATAGCTCTTTTTTACGTTTTAAATCCATTGGCTATCCTTATAAAAAATTAAGACTATTTGTAGCGGTAAGTAATACGACCCTTATCAAGACTATATGGAGTAAGTTCAACTTTAACTTTATCACCTGGCAAAATTTTAATATAGTGCATTCTCATTTTTCCAGCAATGTGACATAAAATTACATGTTTATTGTCTAATTCTACACGAAATGTAGCATTTGGTAAAGCCTCAATTATTGTTCCGTCAATCTCAATGACATCATCTTTAGCCATTCATATCTCCTATAGTTTTTGATAAAATTTCTGCACGGCCGTTAATTACCGCAACAGTATGTTCATAGTGACTAGTATTTAAACCATCTTTTGACACTACCGACCATTTGTCCTCTAAAATCTCAGGATCTCTAGATTTTTGTGTAATCATAGGTTCTAAACAAAAAACCATTCCGTTTTTTATTTTAGGGCCCTGTTTTGGATTGTTACCATCTAAATAGTTTGGTATTTCTGGCTCTTCATGAGGTTTTTTTCCAATACCATGCCCACAAAATCCCTTTAGTGGTTGATAGCCTCTGTCAGTTATGAAATTTTCAATTTTATGACTTAACTCTTTAAAACGCATACCATCTTTAATTGTCTCAATAGCAAAATAGAGCGTATCTTCTGCACATCTAATAAGTGCATCGTCTTCTTTGCTAATATCTCCAACTCCAACAGTAATAGCAGCATCTCCAAACCACCCATCAAGATTTGTACCAACATCAAAACCTATTACATCACCACTTCTTAGTGTATAATCACTTGGAATTCCATGGATAATAGTCTGATTAAGAGATGTACAAACTGCATTCGGAAAGCCATAAAGACCTTTAAAGGAGGGTTTAGCACCATGAGAAAGAATAAATTCTTCAGCCATAGCATCTAAATCACGTAATATTGCACCAACTTTTGTATTTTCACGAAGTAAATTTAAAGTTTTTGCAACAATAACATTAGCTTCACGAAGTTTCTCAATTTCATGAGGCTTGCGTAATGCAATCGCCATAACTACTTATAGACCGACTGCACTAAGTGTCTCATATTTGCCCATATAAACCTGAGCTTCAATTTTGCGCATAGTATCAAGTGCAACTTGAACGACAATTAAAACAGCAGTTCCACCAAAGAAAAATGGTACTCCCATACTTTTAACAAGTACCCATGGAAGAGTAGCTACTAGTCCTAAATAGATAGATCCACTAACAGTTAAACGTGAAGCTGTCTCATTTAGAAATTCTTTTGTATGTAATCCAGGGCGAACACCTGGAATAAAACCACCTTGGCGCTTCAGATTATCTGCAATATCTTTCGCATTAAATACAATAGAAGCATAAAAGAAAGCAAAAAACATCACAAATATAAATGTAAACACATTGTAGGCATAACCATTGGGATTCAAATAATCTGAAAACATCTGAACATAAGGATTGGTACTAGCTTGTAATATAGTCATTGGAAACATTAAAATTGCCGAAGCAAAAATTACTGGAATTACTCCACTAAGGTTCACTTTTATAGGAATGTAGTTCATTACACGCTTATTTTGATTTTGCATAATAGTTTTTTTAGCATATGTAATAGGAACACGTCTCTCACCTAACTCAACATAGATAATTGCACCAACCGTAACAATAATTAAAGCAAGTATTCCAATTACAGTAATAAAGCTTAGCGCACCAGTATTTACAAGTGACACTGTCTCTGAGACCGCAGATGGTATGCCAGATACAATACCAGCAAAAATAATCAAAGATATACCATTACCAATACCACGTTGTGTAATACGCTCTCCAATCCACATAAGTAACATTGTACCACTCAACATTGAGATAGCAGATACTAAAACAAATGTATCCATATCAACCATAATAGCACTCTCACCACCACGTCCTGTTAAGCTTTGAAGTCCCATAGAGACACCAATTGCTTGAATTATAGTAATGACAATAGTCGCATAACGAATAATTTGCATATACTTAACCATTCCATCACGCTCTTTTTTCATTTGACCAAGAGTTGGAAAAGTGGCAGCTAAAAGTTCCATAATAATAGAAGCGGTGATGTAAGGCATAATACCAAGAGAGATGATACTTAAACGCTCAACTGCATTACCGCTGAACATATTAAACATACCAAGTGCATTAGAAGAATTGTCATCAAAGAAAGCTTTTACAACGTCAATATCAACGCCCGGTACTGGAACATAAGCCAGTACACGATAAACAAATAAAAAGCCTAAAGTAATAAGAATTTTATTAATAAGCGTTTTGCTCATATTACTTAGTTCCGCTACAAGTCACGTTTTCATCTTTAACTTTTGAAACAAGTGCATTCGCACCCTTTCCAATGAGCTTAATTTTTTTAGTATTAGCAGACATTTTATGAACAGAAGCAATTGCCTCAACAGTAATCTCATTCAAAGATGCTACTTTTATTACTTTATCTACATTAATAGTATACGGTTTAATAACGCGAGATGAAAAACCAATTTTTGGTAATCTTTTTTGAAGTGGTTGTTGACCACCTTCAAATCCACGTTTATTTTTAAAACCTGTTCTTGACTTTTGACCTTTAGTACCACGTGTAGCGGTCTTACCCATACCACTACCTTGACCACGACCAACACGTTTTCTACTATGCGTACTTCCAGAAGCTGGAGTTAAATTACTAATTGGCATTTATCTATCCTTTAATACGTTGTAATGCGTCAACTGTCGCACGTACAACTGTACCTGGGTTATTTGAACCCAATGATTTAGTAAGAATATCTTGAACGCCTGCAAGCTCTAAAACTGGACGCATAGCACCACCAGAGATAACTCCAGTACCTTCACTAGCAGGTTTAAGCAGAACTCTACTTGCGTTATATTTTACTTCAATATCATGAGCAATTGTAGTTCCTTTGATTTTTACATCAATAATACCTTTAAAAGCATTATCTACAGCTTTTTTAATAGCATCAGGAACCTCTTTAGCTTTTCCGTAACCGTAGCCTACCTTGCCTTTTTTGTTTCCAACAACAACTAAAGCAGTAAATCTAAATCTACGACCACCTTTAACAACTTTTGTTACACGGCCAATATTAACGATAGCCTCTTCAAAATCTTCTCTGTTTAAATCTTCCATAAAGTTTCCTTAGAAGCTAATTTCGTTTTCACGAAGTGAAGTGGCAAATGCTGCAACTACACCGTGGAACTCATAACCATTACGATCAAATACAACTGTATTGACCTTAGCACCTTTTAATGTTTTGGCAAATTCTGCCCCAAGTTTTTTCGCACTCTCAGTATTTGAGTTAAGACCCATACTTTTACCACTAATTGCACATAATGTTTTTGCTGTTGTATCATCAATTGCTTGAACACTTAAATAACGATTTGAACGAAAAATTGTTACGCGTGGGCATTCGTGCGTTCCACTTATGTGAGCACGAATACGCAGTTTACGTTTAACACGCTGCTGAGTTTTTTTCTTTAATATTTTACTATTCATTCATTCTCCCCTTACTTCTTAGCTGTTTTACCGGCTTTACGTACAATATGCTCTTCAACATATTTAACGCCTTTGCCTTTGTATGGTTCTGGTGGACGAAATGAGCGAATCTCAGCTGCAATTTGTCCTAAAAGTTGTTTGTCATGTCCCTTAATAGAAACTAAATTTTTATCAACTTCCATAGATACACCATCAACTATTGGATAAATAATTGGATGTGAATGTCCCAGCTGAAGTTCAAGGTTTTTACCCTTAACAGCTGCTCTATAACCAACACCGTTAATCTCAAGTTTACGTTCAAAACCTTTATCAAGACCCTCAACTGCATTAGCTGTAAGTGAACGATAAGTACCCCAAAATGCAAGATGCTCAGCTGCATCACTGATTGCTGCAAAAGTGATTGTATTATCTGCTAAAGTGAAAGAGACATTACCTTTTGTATCAACTACACTTTGAGCTCTACCTTTTTTTAATGTGATAACATTGCCTGATACTACTACATCAATTCCAGAAGGAACTGTAATAGGTCTTTTTCCAATACGTGACATACTACCTCCTTACCAGATTGTGCAAAGCACTTCGCCACCAACACCAAGCTCGTGAGCTTTATTGTTGTCCATTACACCACTAGATGTACTAAGTACAATCGTACCATAGCCATTTTTGAAACGTTTAATATCCTTAGCCCCTTTATAAACACGACGACCTGGAGTAGAAACACGCTTAACCTCATTGATTACCGTACGTCCCTTACCATCATATTTTAAAACTACTGAAAGAGATTTTTTATTGCCATTTTCTTTAACTGTTACATTTTCAATGTAACCTTTATCTTTTAAAATTGCAAGAACCGCTTCTACTGTTTTTGAATACATAAGTTCTGTTGTATCCATACGACGCATTGATGCATTACGAATGCGAGTCAACCCGTCCGAAATTAAATCATTTACCATATTTTTTTGCCTTTATTTGCTAATGTTTAGCAGTTTCAAGAGATATTTCTACCAGCTTGACTTTCTAACACCCGGTAATAAACCTTCGTTTGCCATTTTTCTAAAACATACACGACACAAGTTAAAATCACGTATAACCGAATGTGGTCTTCCACAAATCTGACAACGTGTATATGAGCGAGATGAGAATTTAGCCTTTCTTGCAGCTTTTGCAATCATAGATTTCTTAGCCATACTTATTCTCCTTTCGCAAATGGCATACCCATCAACTTTAACAGTTGAAATGCCTCTTTGTCGTTATTTGTAGTTGTTACAAATGTTATATTCATACCATGAACTTGCATAATGCTATCATATACAACCTCAGGAAAAATCAATTGCTCTGTTAAACCAAAATTATAATTACCTTGACCATCAAAACCATTGTTAGGAATACCACGAAAATCTTTCATACGAGGAAGAGAAACGTTTAAAAGCTTATCTAAAAACTCATACATTCTATTTGCACGTAAAGTTACTTTTACACCTGTTGGCATATCTTCACGAACTTTAAATCCAGCAACACTCTTTTTTGACTTAACTATAAGTGCTTTTTGACCTGCAATTAAACTAATAGTATCAGCAATATTAGCCATAAGCTTATTATCTTTCATCGCAAAACCAGTACCAACACTGATAACAATTTTATCTAAAGCTGGCGCTAACATTGGATTTTTAATATCCAAGTCAGACATTAACTGTGGCTTAATTGTAGCATTGTAAGTCTCTTTTAATCTTGCCATTATTCAGCCTCCACTTTACGAACATTTGAAATATCAATAGGCATCTCTTTGTTTTCAAAACCACCATCTTTATTCTCTTCAGTAGGCTTAATTGCTTTTTTAGCTATTTTCATACCGCTTACAATTACTTTATTTTTCTTAGGTAAAACTGTAAGAACTTCACCTTTTTTACCTTTATCATTTCCAGCAATAATCTCTACAGTATCGCCTTTTTTAATCTTTAATCCCATTACAGAACCTCCGGCGCAAGTGAAACAATTTTCATAAAACCTGAATATCGTACTTCACGTGCGATTGGTCCAAAAATACGAGTTCCAATTGGCTCTTCTTTATCATCAATTATTACAGCTGCATTTTCATCAAAACGGATAAGCGAACCATTCTCTCGTTGTACCTCTTTTCTAGTACGAACAACAACAGCTTTAACCACTTTACCCTTTTTGACTTTTCCAGTTGGAATAGCTTTTTTTACTGATGCAACAATCACATCACCAACGCTTGCGTATCTTCTTTTAGATCCGCCAAGAACCTTGATACACATGATTTCTTTAGCACCACTGTTATCAGCAACAGCTAATCGAGTAAATCCCTGAATCATTACTCAGCTCCTGTTTTAAGAACTGTTCCAAGACGGAATTTTTTACGTTTTGATAATGGACGACACTCAATAGCAGTTACACTATCACCAACTTTTAGTTGATTCGTTTCATCATGAATTAAATATTTTTTAAAACGTTTAACAATTTTGTGATAACGTGGGTGTAAAACCTTACGCTCAACCAAAACAGTTGCTGACTTATTACCAGCGATTGTTACGACTACACCAGTAATTTCTCTTTTATGTGTCATCGTTGCTCCTTATGCAATGCTAGCGAGTGCTGTATTAATACGTGCAATATCTTTTTTTGCAACACGTAGCTCGCTTGTATTTGTTAACTGCATTAACTTTTGTTTAACTTTTAAAGTAAACAGCTCATTCTTTTTCTCTTTTAATAGTGCATTTAATTCATCTGCACCTTTATCTTTTAAATCAGTATATTTCATTGCTCATCTCCGCAGATATAATCTTCGTCTTAAACGGCAATTTGTGCATAGCTAATAGTAACGCTTCACGCGCCAATGAATCTTCAACACCAGCCATCTCAAAAATAATACGACCTGGTTTAATATTCATAACCCACTTATCTACAGCACCTTTACCCTTACCCATACGAGTTTCTAGTGGTTTAGCTGTTAAAGGTTTATCTGGAAATACTCTAATCCAAACCTTACCAGTACGTTTAATATGACGAGTCATAGCAATACGCGCTGCTTCAATTTGACGACTATCTATACGTCCTGCTTCTATAGCCTTAAAACCAATCGAACCAAATGCTAAAGTGTTAGCTTTAGCAGATTTACCGCGGTTACGGCCTTTCATCATTTTACGATATTTCGTACGTTTAGGCATTAACATAATTAGTTACCTTTTCTGCGACCACGTGGACGCTCTTTTTTCTCTACAGATTCAGGTTGAATTCCTTTTGCAAGAACTTCACCTTTAAAAATCCATACTTTAATACCTATAATTCCATAAGTAGTGTGAGCTTCTGCAAAACCATAATCAATTTTTGCACGAAGAGTATGTAAAGGAACACGACCCTCTAAATACCACTCAGTACGCGCCATTTCAGCACCACCTAAACGACCTGCAACAGCTACTTTAACACCTTTGACACCAGCACGTTGTGCATTTTGAATCATCTTTTTCATTGCACGACGAAAAGCTGTACGACGCTCTAGTTGAGTCGCAACACTCTCAGCTGCAAGTTGTGCAGAAGTATGAGGTTTTTTCTCCTCTTTTATGTTTAGTGCAACTTCTTTGCCCACAAGCTTTTGTACTTTTAACTTAAGTTTCTCAATATCTGCACCTTTTTTCCCAATAATAATACCAGGACGCGCAGCAACTAAAGTTACACGTAAACGCTTAGCAGTTCTTTCTATAATAATATTGCTAATACCAGCATAATAAAGCTCTTTTTTCAAAAATGTACGTACTTTGTGATCTTCACCCACATTAGTAGCAGCAGTTTGAAAATTTGGAAACCAACGTGACTCCCAGTTACGATTAATTCCTAATCTTAGACCAATCGGATTTACTTTTTGTCCCATTCTAGTTACCCTCTTCTTTACTTACTTCTACAAAAATATGTGATGTTGGCTTACGGATTCCAGAAGCACTACCACGTGCACGTGGCTTAAAACGTTTAAGTACCGGGCCTTTATCAATACGACAAGAAGTAATAACCATCTCTTCTGGTTCACTATCAGCATTTGCAACAGCTGAAGTAATAACCTTAGATATGATACCAGCTGCTTTATTTGGAGTAAACTCCAAAGCTGCTAGTGCCTCTTCTGCATTCATACCCTGTACTTCACGTGCTATAAGACGCGCTTTTATAGGAGATAAGCGAATAAATTTAAGAGTTGATGTTGCCATTACTTGCCTACCTTTTTCTGTACAGAGCCTTTATGACCCTTAAATGTACGAGTTGGAGCAAATTCACCCAACTTGTAACCAATGTGATTCTCTGTCACATATACAGGTACAAACTGACGTCCGTTATGTACATTTAAAGTTAGACCTATCATTTGTGGTATTACTGTGCTACGACGCGACCACGTCTTAATTGGTTTTTTGTTTTTTTCCTCTTTTGCTGTAATCACTTTTTTTAAAAGATGATCATCAACAAATGGACCTTTTTTTATTGAACGTGACATCTATCTACCTTTTCGGATTCGATTTACGTCGAGAGATGATTAACGCATCGCTCGCTTTTTTACGACGTGTTTTAGCACCTTTAGTCGGTTGACCCCATGGAGTAACCGGGTGACGCCCTGAGTTAGTTTTACCTTCACCACCACCGTGTGGGTGATCAATAGGGTTCATAGCTGAACCACGAGTCTGAGGACGAATACCTAGGTGACGTTGACGACCAGCTTTACCAACAACCATATTTACATACTCTTCATTACCAACACTGCCTATTGTCGCAATACATTCACCAAGAACTTGACGCATTTCAGAGCTTGGAAGTCTTAAAATAACATATTTGCCTTCTCGTCCCATCAATTGAACTGAAGCACCAGCACTACGTGCCATTTGAGCACCCTTACCAGGTTTCATTTCAATATTATGAATAATCGTACCAACTGGAATGTTCTTCATTTTCATTGCATTTCCAGGTTGAATATCCAGTCCTGATTCAGCAGCTTCTACTTTATCACCAACTTTCAAACCACTTGGCTGAATAATATAACGTTTTTCACCATCGGCATAATTAATTAAAGCAATACGACAATTCCTGTATGGATCATACTCAATTGTTGCTACTATACCTTCAATTCCAAACTTATTACGTTTAAAATCGATTACACGATAAAGCTTTTTTGCACCAGCTTGCTTATGACGTGACGTAATACGACCATTGTTATTACGTCCAGCGTGTGTATCAAGTTTTTTAAGAAGCCCTCTAACAGAAGGCTTAGCCGTAATGTCACCTGAATCTATATTTGTTAAGAAACGACGAGCAGGGGTTATTGGTCTATAAGATTTCATTGCCATAGTTATACCGCCAAACTTTCAATTTTAGCATCTTCAGGTAATCTAACATAAAACTTTTTTACATTTTTTTGTTTACCTGTAAGACCTCTAAAACGTTTTGTTTTACCCGCTTGATTAAGTGAATTAACACTTAGGGGCTTAACACCAAAATATTCTCTAAAAATCTCTTTAAGACCGTTTTTAGTCACACGAGGAGATGTTTGAACAACGATTACACCACTCTCTTGCAATGCAAGAGTTTTTTCTGTATAGATGATTGATTTAATATCTGTAATATCTGCCATCTTATGCCTCTTTTACCAAGTTGTCATAAACAGCTTTTTCCATAACAACTGAATGAAATGTACTCGCTAAATATGCGTTAAGTTCGTTCTCTTCAACAAGATAAACGTTCTTAATATTTCGGTATGCTCTATAACTATTCTCATCAATAATCTGTTGAACCACCAATGTATCTCTTTGGTTTAACTTATTAAGAGCTGCTACAGCATCTTTTGTTTTACCTGATTCAATTGCACATGAATCAGTTACAAAAAGTTTTCCTAAATTACTAAGCTCATTCAAAGCAAAATTAAGAGCTAATTTTTTCTGCTTTTTATTCACTTTTTGTATGTAATTACGATTATTTTTTGAACCAAATGCTACACCACCGCCAACAAAAATTGGACTTCTACGGCTACCGGCACGGGCGCGCCCGCCACCTTTTTGAGCCCACGGCTTTTTACCACCACCACTCACTTCTGTACGTGTTTTAGTTTTTGCTGAGTTTGCACGTGTACCAGCTTGATACGACTTTACATATAGGTATAAGTTGTGTGCGTTAACTTCAGCATAAGAAGCTGGTAAACTAAGTTCACTTGTTGCTTCAAATTTATCGTTTAATACTACTACGCTCATTTAGTTACCTTTATACGTCCCATTGCGCCATTTGCACCTGAAACCGAACCTTTTACTACAAGTACCATATTCTCTGAATCAAATGAAATAATCTCATTTTGAACTGTTACTTTATCAACACCATAATGTCCTGGCATTTTACGTCCTTTTTGAACACGACCTGGCCACTCAGCATTACCAATCGAACCTGGAGCTCTGTGAAAACGACTACCATGACCACCTGGACCACCTGCAAAATTCCAACGCTTAATTACACCAGCAAAACCACGACCTTTTGTTTTAAAAGATGCTTTGATGCGTTTTGCTTCGCCTAATACACTTACATCTTGATCACCACTTTGTGTACCAGCTGTGAGTGCTAATGTTGCAAATTTATTAAATTCTGATGAAAGATTATACTTTTTTTGCATTCCCTCAATAGATTTGTTTTTCTTCTTACTGTTACTATAAGCTACGATTGCCGTGCCATCTTCACTGACTTCACACACTTTTGTAGTAATTACTTTTAAAAGTGTAACTGGAGTACTTGGAACACTGACAGTTCTACTCATACCAATTTTTTCTACAATAAATTCCATTCAAGCCTCCCTATTTACCCATAGAGCGAACTTCAACGTCCACTTCTGGTGCTAAATCTAGCTTAGTTAATGAATCAATAGTATCAGGAGTCCCAGACACTATATCAATAACACGACTATGAATACGAATTTCAAACTGCTCACGCGCTTTTTTATTAACGTGTGGAGATTTTAAAACAGTATATTTACGGATTTTCGTAGGCATTGGTATTGGACCAGCAATTGCTGCACCTGTACGTTTAACTGCTTCGATAATCGACGCAACAGAACGATCTAGCACACGGTGATCGTATGCTTTTAGTTTCAGTCTAATCTTTTCCATTATTTTCCTTATAAAGAACTCGTTGATGTTAGCCAACAGAAATAAAGACGCGATTATACCCGACCAAATGTAAAGAGTCAATAGCTATATGGCTTCTAAGGCTATTTTGTAAAAATTTATTTCCTTTTATAAAGGAAAATATGATATTATTGCCTTATGAATATTATTCAATCGCTTTTTGAAGATCCTCCAAAACGTACTCGTTTTACTACACGTAAAATCACAATTGAAGATACTAACACTATAATATATGGTGTTAATGGTAGTGGTAAAACTACATTAATCCTTAATTATTTGCATACACTACATAAAAAAAACTTCTTATATCTTGATTTAAACGATTTACGTCTTAATAATGGAATACAAAGTGAAAATTTAAATGATTTTTGCAAAATTAACAAAATAGATGTAATTGCAATTGAAAACTATGATGAGTCATTAAAGCTTCCAACTGTTAAGCAAACTTTGTTAACATCTAATAAACCACTATATCTTAATGGATTTAAATCTATAAAACTAATGGGATTAGACTTTGAGGAGTTCATAGCATTTGATGCACGATTTGAAAGTTTACAAGAGAGCCTTAGCCATTACCTTAAAAATGGTACATCAGCTGAGCTACTATTTACACATGATAGTCAACATACTAGACTACTTCAAAGTATGCTAAAATTACACTTAAATGAGATTGAACTTCAAATAATGATTAGATCAGCACAAGATAGTGCAAGAAAAATCTCAGCACACCAAATATTCACAAAAATAAAATCTCAAATGAAAACATCCAAAGATAGTTTTTATAAATCATTTGAGGATTTACAAAAAAAAGGATATATCTACTTAATAGAGAAGTTTGAGCAACCAAGAGCCTCTAAAAAACTATTTCTATATGACTTTAGACTTCCAAGTATTCTCAGTTTCAAAAAAGATTTTAATATTACATTTGCAAACTTAATCGTTTTAGAACTTATAAAACTTGAATTAAAAGTCACCTATACTGATGATGTAGATTTTTATATAGATAAAGAAAAAAGAGCAATATTAATTGCACCATTTTTAAATCATGAGCAACTTGATGTAAAACTACATAAGCTAGATAGTATGATTAAAGATGCACAAATACGAAAAATCGAGATTGTCACCATGAATAGAGAGCAACACTTCACATATAAAAATATTGAGTGCGATATAGCCCCATTTACACAATGGGCATTAATAAATTAGACCTCTTTTAAAACTCTTTAAATATACTCACTCTTTAATGACAAGCCTTTCATATGTGTTATTGGATAAGCAAATACAATTCCCTCACCATCTCCTACAATATCTAACTCTTTCATTACGGTACTAATCACTGTATCTACGCGTTTAGTAGGAAAAATAAACATTAAATTCAAATCAGTTGCTTCATGCTCTAGCCGGTTATAAAAACTATCTATCTCATCTAATCCCATTCCATGAGCTTCCATTATTGTAACACCAGTAGCACCAGCATCTTTAGTAGCTTTAAGTGCTTGCTCTTTTTTATTGTGTGGTACAACTATATGTACAGCTGAGAATTGCTGTTTATATGAATGACGTTTACCATCTACAGTTATAGTTGCTAATCTCATATTATCAGCATCTGCGAGTGCTTCTTGAAGTTCTAAAATATGTTCTACTTCAAGTTCATGTCTTCCTTTAATGCCCATCTGTTCAGCAATAATTCCATAAAGCATGACAGTAATCATAGGAAAGAGTGAGGCAAATGCAACAAGTCCAAAACCATCAATAAGAGGATCACGTCCGTCTATATTTGTAGCTAGACCCAAACCTATTGCAGCAACTAAAGGTACTGTAACAGTTGATGTAGTTACTCCCCCACTATCAAATGCAATAGGAATTATATATTTTGGAGCAAATGAAGTAAGTGCAATTACAAAAGCATAACCTGCAATAATATAATAGACAATATGCCCACCATCTATAATTCTAAAAGCACCAAGTGCAATACCAACAGCAACGCCAATAGCAACGTATGTACGGAGAATAAAATCATTTATTTTGCCATCACTTATCTCTTTAGCTTTTTTAGCAATTGCCATTAAAGCAGGTTCTGCCATTGTTGTAGAAAAGCCTATAGCAAATCCAAATATATATATTATAAGGTTACTATCACTTTTAGTAAGTTGCTCTGCCATTGTCTCACCTAGAGAAAAAAGTCCCATCTCAAGACCCATAATAAAAGCATAAAGTCCAATTATTACAAGAACAAAACCAACTAATACCTCTTTTAAATTTTCAATAGATTTTTTAATTACAACATATTGAAAAAACAAAATTACTAACAGAATAGGTAAAACATCAGTTATTACAGAAAAAATGCCTGTAATAACTGAAATTATGGAAAAACTAGAACCAGAACCAGAACTATTCGCAACAGTATGTGCAACTATAGGAACAATTGTATCTGAATCAATCAATTCATAAACCACAATTCCATAAAGCTGCACAAATATCATTGGAGTAAGTGAAGCAAAAGCGATAAGTCCAAAACCATCTAAAACTGGTGAACGTCCCTTAATTGTCGTTGCAAGCCCTATTCCTAAAGCCGCTACAAGTGGTACAGTTACAGTAGAAGTTGTTACGCCACCTAAATCGTATGCAAGTCCAACAATTTCATGTGGAGAGTAAAAAGTTGTTCCAACAACTAAAATATAACCAGCAATAATATAAAAGTGTATAGGATGCCCTAGTAAAATACGAACAACACCAAGAACTATCGCAAAACCGACTGAAAAAGCCACAACAAGACGTAAAACTGTTGCATCTATTCTTCCAGAACTAATCGCTGCTGCTTTTTCAGCAATTACAAATAGTGCAGGCTCTGCTATTGTTGTACCAAAACCAATTAAAAAGGCAAAAAGTAAAATCCAGCGCTTTGATCCCTTATGTGCAAAATCCCTAGCTAAACCCTCACCTATAGGAAAAATTCCAACTTCGAGTCCAAGTAAAAATACTGCAAGTCCAACACCAACAATTCCAAGTCCAAGAGCAGTAGACTTCCAACCCTCAGGCACTGCCTCAATAATCGCTAATTGAAAAAAAAGAATAACTAAAACAATCGGTAAAAGATCACGAAATGATTCTTTTAAAAGTTTAATAAAGGAAGCAATACTTAACATAAAGTAATCCCTTGATTTAAAAATTAAAATAATAGTACACTAACAACCTTAAAAACAAAAGAAAGAGAAAAATGTTTGATAAAACTTTATGCGGTATAGATGAAGCAGGACGAGGTCCACTTGCTGGTCCTTTAGTTTTTGCAGGAGTGAAATTACACCAAAATATTGATGGTTTAGCTGATTCTAAAGCCATTAGTGAGAAAAAACGTCTCCTTTTGTATAGTGCTATAAAAGAGTATAGTGAAATATCTATTGTAATCACACCAGCAAATATAATTGATGAATTAGGTCTCTCTCAATCTATTAAAAATTCTCTTAGTCAAATAATCCAAGAGATAGATACGAACAATTTTTTATTTGATGGAAATAGCAAATATGGATTTGAAAATTTAGATACCATGGTAAAAGCAGATAGTAAAATTGCACAAGTAAGTGCTGCTAGTATTGTTGCAAAAGTAACACGAGATAAAATTATGGTAAAACTCTCAGAAAAATATCCAAATTATGGTTTTGAAAAGCATAAAGGTTATGGCTCAGCTGCGCATATTGCTGCAATTAAAAAATATGGATATAGCGACATTCATAGAAAAAGTTATAAAATAAAGGCACTAGAAGAATGAAAACAATTACATACATTGAAAATGCACTAAAAAATTTAAACAGTGAGCTTAGAGAGCTAATGTTTAAAACTAATGTTGCTATGAAACAACGAGATGATGAAGTTTTATTAATACAACAACAAAAAAGAGTCCTAGAGCAGACTTTAGAAGACTTAACTCATCTTAGAGACAATCCACCAAAATCAGTTTCAGCTTGTAAAACAAATGAACAAGCACAAAGCTAATTTTTAATGGACTTTTGTTTTATCTGCTTTTAATATCAAAACTACGCCAATCACTGCGGCAATAAATGAAGCACTAAAGACCCCGAGCTTAACAGCAGCAATTAGTGTTTCATCGGCAAATGCTAATTGAGTTATGAATATAGACATTGTAAAGCCTATTCCACCTAAAAAGCCCACTGCAATTACCTCACTCCAACTTAAATCTTCTGGTTTTTGAATAATATTTAATTTAGCAGCCAAATATGTAAATCCAAAAATTCCAATTGGTTTTCCTACAATCAGACCAAATACTACACCTAAGACAACCATCATGTGTGAAGATACCGCACTAAAGTCTATTAAAACACCCGCATTTGAAAATGCAAATAAAGGCATAATAAAAAATGCTGAAAAGCTATGAAGCTGATGTTCTAACTTAACTAATGGATTTTGAACCTCATCATAAGCATAAGCGATGTTTTCTAATGAATCTATTTGATGATGATTTAAAATAGGTACATTGTCCATATGTTCTTCAAAAGATGAAATAGATTTTTTTGAATTGATAATAAAACTTTTCTCATCAATCTTTGATTCTATAGGAATAGCAAATGCGAGTAATACCCCTGCTATAGTCGCGTGAATACCAATATCATGTATAAAAATCCATAGAGCTATACCTAATATAAGATATGGCCAAAGTTGTGTTACTCCTTTAAAATTCAAAAGCCAAATAAGCGTATACGCAACTCCAGCATAAAAAAAATAGTTTACATGAATCTCATTAGTGTATACAGTTGCAACAACTAAAACAGCACCTAAATCATCAACAACAGCAAGTGCCACTAAAAATAGTTTTAAAGATGGACTTACTCTTTTACCTAAAAGCATTAAAATACCCAATGCAAATGCAATATCAGTAGCCATAGGAATACCAAAACCTATGGGACTATCTAAATTCAACCCTACATAAACTAAAGCTGGTACAACCATCCCTCCAATGGCTGCTAATATTGGAAAAGAAGCTTTAGTTATAGATGACAATTCACCTATTAACATCTCCCTTTTTATCTCTAGTCCAACCATTAAAAAAAATAGTGACATTAGTCCATCATCAATCCAATAAGTTAGACTCATAGAGATAGTATGACCACCTAAAGTGACACCTAAAGGCATGTGCCATAAATCAAAATATGTTTCAGAAAGTGATGAATTAGCAATTATAACAGCCAATAGTGTTGCTAAAAATAATAGTACACCACTAAAAGACTCATCTTTAATAAAGTGCTGAATAGCTTTTAAATGTTCGTTCATATCTTTCCTCTAAAATTATTTCGACGCCATTATAAAATTCACCCAAACAAAATATATATTTGCAAGCAGTACTATAACAATACCAATTACTGGAATTATTATTAGTGTATTTAATAAAAAATGAATTAACGTAGGTAACCATATTTTACCAAATGGCTGTTTGACAATGGCTAACCTCACTATAAATGTCCCAATAAAACCAAATAAAAAAGTTAATAACCCTGCGACTATTCCGATAGCCATAATTACTCCAATTAATTCATTTTAGTTATTATATTGTTAATGTAATATAATTAAGATTAAACTATTTAATGAGTTAATAAGAAAAAAATATTTTTATTTACTCATTTCCACTACTTGTTGTCCATCAGAGATTTCTCTAGGTTTTTTCTGATTAATTGGGGCATAAAAACCACTATATACAACTAACACAAGCAGTACAAAAAATATAATCGATGCTGTAACTTCTAAAAACTTTTTCATTATTTAATCCCATTTTTCATTTTGTTGCCATTTTACAACTATGAGCCTTTTAATCAGTTTGCAAAAATAATTAGTTTACTACCTTTGACGTTTCAAAAGTGCTACTCTCATCACAAATTTTTAAACGCATTTCATCATATGTTTTTGCTTTTATGTAGAAATTCAACCAACTCTCAAGCCAATATGGAATCTCTTTTGAACTCCCCCAGTTATTAACTGTAGATTGTGCAATGCCTAATAAAATAGAGAGATCTTTTTTCTTAAGTTTAGCATTTGACAATAGTAAATTTAATTTAACTTTATCCATGAGTAAAATAATACCATAATATATCCATAAGAGTATATTATTAAGAATATATTTACTCTTTTGAATATATAATTATGATGTCTTTAAAAAATTTAATTATAGGATTATATATGTCTAATTTTGAAACTGTTTTAATACAAGCACTACTTGAAACAAATGAAGAGTTTGAAAAAAAGGGTCTTCTTAGTGAACGTGAAAGGATTAATAATGCTGTACAGATGTCACTTTTTGAGGCTAATTCAAGTCTTTACAATATAAAAGATATGTTAGAACATATTATAGATAAATAAATTTCTCATGCAAAAGTAATGTTATATACTTAAAGCGCAATATTTAATTCATCAACAATTTACATAACTTTAGATAGAATCCACAAAATTTTACTACAAGGCCTGCTATGAAAATTGGATCTATTCACGCACCTTTTATTGCTCAAAAAATCGCTATTGACATGCAACGTAGCAAACTAGTTAAAATGACTCAAGGACTTGATAGTGTTGCACATACTGCACAAGTTGTTGTAGAAGCAGATATTCGCAAAGAGCATTCATTAGAAGAGGCCGTTAACAAGCTAATTGATGAAAATGAAGAGCAAATTGATTACTATCTAGCAGATGAAAAACAACTTTTTTGGATGATGAAAAGGAAATTAGCACCAATACATGGTGTTATTTTAGATTATGAAGAGCGTTATAGTGATTTATCACATCAAATTCATATGGCTCTATATAACGAAGATTTAATTAATTATGACGTTGCAGAAAATAAAATTAAGAATATTATATATAGTGCCATTGATGACTATTTTAAACAACGCAGTTCAATTGAAGAATCTATCAGTGAAAAAATTAGCCACTATAAACGAAAATTAATTCCTGGAAGTGAAGAGTATGAGATGGTTTATGCCAAACTTATTGAAGAAGAATTGAGTGTGCGAGGGTTAAAATAGTGACACCTGTTCATATCTATCTAGAAAATAATCTATATCTTAGTGCAAAAAGTTTTGGTGCAAATGGAACATTTACTGGAGAAATAGTTTTTAATACCTCTATGAGTGGTTATCAAGAGATAATTAGTGATCCTAGTTATGCTGGACAATTTATAACGTTTACAATGCCAGAAATTGGAAATGTTGGTATTAATGCTCAGGATATGGAGAGTAGTTCAGCTTTTACAAAAGGTATACTTGTTCGCTCTTATCAAAAAAGATACTCTAACTTTAGAGCAGAAAAGTCATTAGATGATTTTTTGAAAAAATATAATGTTATGGGAATTAGTGACATTGATACTCGTTATTTAACTAAGACATTAAGAAAAGAAGGAGCAATGATGATGATTGCTTCCACTGAAATTAGCGATAAAAATGAACTCGCGAAATTACTTAAACAATCTAAGCGAATAGAAGAGATTAATCATATAAAAGAGGTTAGTACAAAAAAATCATATATTCACAACAGTGGTATTTATAATTACAAAAGCTTTGTTTATGAAGATGCACCTAAAATAAAGAAACGTATCATAGCTATTGACTTTGGTGTAAAGAGAAATATCTTAAATGAGCTTACACAGGTTGGACTAGAGGTTAATGTTGTACCAAGTAGTACAAGTGCAGAAGCAATTATAACTGCATTTGATAAAAAAGAGATAGATGGTGTTTTTCTCTCAAATGGGCCAGGTGACCCTCTTATTTTGGATAAAGAGGTAGAGACTATAAAAAGGTTAATTGAGAGAAAAATTCCAATATTTGGTATCTGTCTTGGTCATCAGCTTTTAAGTATAGCACATGGATTTGATACATACAAACTAAAATTTGGACATCATGGTGGAAATCATCCTGTAAGGAATGAAAAAAGTGGACTTGTAGAGATTACAGCTCAAAATCATAACTACAATGTGCCTGATACAATTACTTCTATTGCAGAAATTACACATAAAAATCTTTTTGATAATACAATTGAGGGCTTAAAATATAATGATAAGCCGATTTTTTCTGTGCAGCATCACCCAGAATCAAGCCCTGGTCCGCATGAAAGCCGTTACATATTTAAACAATTCTTGGATTCAATGAACTAGAAATGAATGCCATTGATATAGGTGCGATTGTAAGCATTGCACTCCTTGGAAGCGTTGGACACTGCATAGGAATGTGCGGTGGCTTTATTACTAGTTATTCATCTGTTAAAATTTATGAAAATACTCCAAAATTAACTCAAGCCTATTACCACTCTTTATATAATAGTGGACGTATTACTACTTACTCCTTTATTGGAGCACTATTTGGTCTATTTGGACAGTTGTGGGAAGTTACACCATACTCAAGAGCAATATTTTTTGCAATAATTGCAATATTTATGATTTTAATGTCACTATCTATATTAGGTTTTTTCAACTCTGTGTCCCTAAAATTCAATTTGACAAATTTTAAAATCTTTAGGTCTATTTTTGGAACATTATTAAATAGTAAAAATTCGTTTAGTTTTTTTGGACTTGGCGCGCTAAATGGATTTTTTCCATGTGGGCAAGTTTACTTTTTTGCAGCTGCTGCTGCATCTACTGGCTCTATAATTTGGGGAGCTTTTACAATGCTAGTATTTGGAATATCTACTATGCCAGTTCTATGGAGTTTTGGATTTTTCGTAGGTCTCTTTAATCAAGGCAGTTTTCGCTCAGTAATGTTAAAAATTTCTGCAGTTGTAATCGGTCTTTATGGATTTTGGATAGGATATAAGGCATATGAAATTTTAAATTACAAAACAAATATTAATTTTGAACAAACAGTATGTCATTAATCTATTATTCGTATTAACCAGTTTTATAAGATTAAAATCTTCTCTTATTCAGCTCTATATTAGATTTACTAACATAGTATTTGTAACCAGTTCATGAGGAGAGAAAATGGGTACTAGAGCGTTAGAATATGACTATACAGTATCAAAATGGTTTTTAATTACTACAATTATATTAGGTATTGTTGGTCTACTTATCGGTGTAATAATTGCACTTGAGATGGCATATCCTGAGTTAAATAATCTATTTGGTGAGTATGGGACATTTGGTCGCCTTAAAGTGTTGCATACTAATACAATTATTTATGGTTTTGTACTTAGTGGAGTATTTTCTAGTTGGTATTACATAGCTCAGCATGTATTAAAAGTCTCTCTACATGAATCTCCTTTTTTACAAATTATGGCAAAAGTTCACTATTTTACATATTTACTTGTAATCGTACTTGCTTTAATCTCTTTACTACTAGGTATTTCAACATCAAAAGAGTATTCAGAGTTTGAATGGCCTATAGATATTTTTGTTGTAATATTTTGGCTATCTTGGGGTATCGGTATCTCTGGACTTATTGGAATTCGTAGAGAGAAATCTTTATATATTTCAATTTGGTATTTCATGGCTACATTCTTAGTAGTTACAGCACTATATCTATTTAATAACATGTCAATTCCTACATATTTTATAACAGGTACAGGCGCTTGGTACCATTCAGTTTCAGTATACGCAGGAAGTAATGATGCAATGATACAGTGGTGGTTTGGAAACAATATGGTTGAATTTATATTAACAATTCCAATTATTGCAATGATTTACTACTTTCTACCAAAAGAAGCAGGTCAAGCTGTTTATTCATATAAACTATCACTCCTTTCATTTTGGACACTAATTTTTGTATATTTTTTAGCTGGTGGTCATAACCTCATCTACTCAACAGTCCCAGATTGGGTTCAAACAGTGGGTTCGCTCTTCTCAATTGTTTTAATTTTACCATCATGGGGTAATGCTATTAATATGCTTTTAACTATGAAAGGTGAGTGGCAACAACTTCAAACTAATCAACTTATTAAATTCATGGTTATGGCTTCTACATTTTATATGTTCTCTACATTAGAAGGTTCCATTCAAGCAATTAAATCGGTTAATGCGTTGGCACACTTTACAGATTGGATTCCAGGGCATGTTCATAATGGCGCTCTAGGCTGGGATGGTTTTATGATCATTGCAGCAGCATTTCATATGGCTCCAAGAATTTTTAAACGTGAAATTTATTCTAAAAAATTGATGAATATTCAATTTTGGACACAAACAGTTGGTATTGTTCTATATTTTTCTAGTATGTGGATTGCAGGTATCACACAAGGAATGATGTGGAGAGCAACTGATCAGTATGGAAATCTTGCTCACTCATTTATAGATACTGTAATTATGATTCATCCATATTTTGTTATCCGTAGCATTGGTGGCGTATTGTACTTGGTAGGCTTTTTATTCTTTACTTACAACTTTTACAAGACAATTACGCTCGGACGTAGGCTAGAATATTATGAACTTAAAAATACTTCACCTATGGCAACAATTTAAAAGAGGAATAACAATATGTTTAACTGGTTAGAAAAACATCCTCTCTTTTTAGGAATAGTTATATTTTTGTTTGTATCATTTGCATGGATTGTCACAATACTGCCTAATTTTGCAGAGATGGCTCGTCCAACAGTTGGTACTAAACCATATACAGTTTTAGAACTTGCAGGCCGTGGTGTCTATATTAAAGATAGTTGTAATGCTTGTCACTCACAAATGATTCGTCCATTTAAAAGTGAAACAGATCGTTATGGTATCTATTCACTTAGTGGTGAATATGCTTATGATCGCCCCTCTCTTTGGGGTTCAAAAAGAACTGGTCCAGATTTACTTCGTGTAGGTAATTATCGTACAACTGATTGGCATGAAAATCATATGTTAAATCCTACGTCTGTGGTAACTGGTTCAATTATGCCAAAATATCCACATATGTTTAAAAATTTAGCAGACATAGACACAGCTTGGGCAGAAGCTGAAACTGTACGAAAAGTATTTTCAGTTCCATATAATGAGCCATTAATTCAAAAAGATGGAACTTATCAGAGTGTAAAACTAGCATCAACTATTGAAGAAGCAAAAGCAGATGCATTAGCAGAGGCTAAATTAGTTGCATCAGATATGAAAACTAAAAGTGTAATTGATGCAATAGAACGCGGTGAGATTCCAGAAATTGTAGCTTTAATTGCATATATGAATAGTTTAAAATAAGAATCTTTATAAATTTAGGATGCCTTTATTGAACCTAAAAATAATGCAAAGGAGAGTGTCAAATGACTGACAAACTTATAATGTCTGCTGTAATGCTAGCCATTGTAATATTTAGTATTGTTTATGCGGTTGCTGATCAATACATCGGAGATGACACAGTTAATATTCTATCTATTATTGCTGCAGGTACTATTGTTGGATTTACTGCGATAATTATAATTCAATATCTAAATCAAATTAAAAATGATCATGCTACTGGTGAACTAATTGAAAATAATTGGGATGGTATTGGAGAGTATAAAAATGAGTTGCCATTTGGTTGGGCAATTTCATTTGTATTGACTTTAATTTTTACTATTTGGTACTTTTTGTCTGGTTATCCATTGAATGCTTTTTCTCAAATTGGACAATATAATGAAGAGGTAAATATACATAATGCAAAATTTGAAACAACTTTTGAAAATGCAGATGAAGAGACTCTTAATGATATGGGTGAATCGATTTTCTTAGTTCAATGTACACCTTGTCATGGCATTACTGGTGATGGCATCGATGCAAAAGCAGCAGATTTTAGAACATGGGGAACTGAAAAGGGAATTATTAACTCAATAGTTAATGGTTCACGTGGTTTAGGTTATGCTATGAATGAAATGCCAGCTGGTTTATTAGGTGTAAATGACGCAAAAGCAGTTGCTTCTTACATCATGGCTAAAATTTCAGATTATGGAAAAACTTCAAATCCTGAACTCATAGAGCAAGGAAAAGACCTCTATGCGACATGTGCAGTTTGTCATGGAGATGACGGAAAAGGGATGTATGGTACTTCAGCAGATTTGACTAAATATGGAACAAGTGCATTCGTTATTGATGTACTACAAAGTGGTAAAAAAGGTTTTATTGGTACAATGCCAACCTATAGAGTTGAAGATCATATAATGACACCAATACAACAAAAAGCTGTTGGTACATTTATCTTATCGTTGTCTAAATAAGGAGTAGATATGAAAGAGTATGAAAGAAATCTCTTTGCCATAAATGGAATTTCTGGTATGTTGCTTTTAACTATATTATTGTTAAGTATTGTAGTATTTTTGACAATCAAATCCATTAGTGTGCAGAAAAATAATGCTAAAAATTTTTATATGATTAAAAATGCTCATCTTATAAAAAAAATTAGCATACAAAATGCTAAACATATTGTTTTAGTAAAATAAAAGGTAATTTATGAGAATGGAAGTTGTAATTATAACTGCGTTAATAGTTGCTGTAGCCATCGTCTCTTGGTCTATTGTAACGCCAAATCATCTATATGTTGGATAAATACAGTTTAGTGTCTCCTTTATGGTACATATTTTTAATTTTACTCTTTTTTACATCACCACTTAATGCACATTTTATTCATAAAGATGAAATAATCAATATAGATAATTTTAATACTCAAGTTGAGACTATTGGTAAAGAGCTATTTAGAAAAACTGGTGTATCTTTGTATATGATAATTATAAAATCTATAGAAAATGAGATACTTATAAAAACGGAACAAAAAATAGCACAAGAGCTTAAACCACCATTTATTTTATTAAGTCTCTCTATTACTAAAGATGGACTAGGGAAAGTTGACATCTATTCAAATGATAAAATGCAGACTATGTTTAATAGAAATCAAATTTTAAGCCCGTACCCATGGAGTGGTACAATTATTCCTATACTTACAAGTAAGATAGATGGTAATGCAAAAGAGAAATATGGAGCAGCTATGTTAAATGGATATGCAGATATCGCTGAGCAGGTTGCTTCATCTTTTGATATTAAGCTAGATAGTGCATTAGGTAATGCAAATAAAATTACAATAAACATTTTTAGAGCTATTTTTTATTCAATATTGATAATTACATTTAGTTATTGGCTATATAGAAAGTTTTTTTTTAAAGCATTATAGAACTTCAATTAATGTTCATCTTTTCTTGAAAATCCTACACCACTTTTAGTTTTTGCAGTAAGTTCAAGTGAATTTATAAGTTCACGATAATCAATATTATCTTGATGAAGTTTTACAAAACATGTTGCAATTACTGCTATTGTATTTGGTACTTCACCCTTCTTTTTATACGATTGAATATTTTTTTCACTTACTTTTATGAGTTTACTAAATTTTGGAAGTGTAATCTCAGCATCAAGTAATGATTTTTTAAACTCTATAAATGTCATATAAAGGCCTAAATTTTTGCATATTTTATCATATTATCAATATATTATTACTAAACGGTGTATTGTCTTGACATTTAAAAACTAAAAAGATACAATTTACCATAATTTATTACTAAAAGTTAGTAATATGTATTTTAAAACTACAAAATAAGGAAGTCCAACATGGCAAAGAAATTAAAAAGAAAAGCAGTTGCTAAAATAGCTAAAAAAGTTGCATCTAAAGTTGCTAAGAAAAAAAATGTAAAGTCAGTAGCAAAAGCTGTTATTAAAAAGGTGTTAAAAGTAGCGCCAAGAAAAAAGAAAGCAGCTAATAAAATAGCTAAAAAAGCAGCCAAAAAAGCAGCATAATTAAATTATTGCCACTTTTTAGTGGCAATTTTTATAGCTAATTTAATTCAGGTAGCCAAATAGTTGCAATCCATAAAAAAGAGAAAAAGCCTGTTACATCAATTAAAGTTAGAACTATAACTGAACTAGCAACAGCAGGATCAATTTTAAGAGCTTTCAGTCCTATAGGTACATATGCACCTAAAATTCCAGAAACAATAAAACTTACAAACATAGAGATGAACATTACTTCAGATATCGCAAGTGATGAAAATCTAATGTAAGAGATTATAGAAGCTAAAAAACCAAAAATAATACCATTTAAAAGTGCTATTTTTAACTCCTTTTGAATAGCCTTTGAGTACACCCCTACTTTAATATTTCCAAGTGCCATCTGCCTCACTATAACTGTCAATGTTTGCATAGAAGATGTCCCAGCCATATTAGCAACCATAGGCATAAGCACAGCTAATGCAACCACCTCTTGTATTGTTTTCTCAAACATACCAATAATAATTGAAATTATAGATACATTTATAATATTAATCGTTAGCCATATCGCTCTATCTTTACCAGTTTGCCAAAACTCCTCTTCTATCTCTTCATCTTGATGAATTTGAGCTAAACCATACATCTGTTTTGTTGATTCATCTTGTACATATTCAAGAATATCATCATGTGTTATTCGTCCAAGTAGTCTACCATGCTTATTTATTACTGCCAATACATTCAAATTATAACGTGTCATTAATCTTGCGGCTTCATATACAGATGATCTACTATGTATAGAAATTGGAGGACTATTATGATTGTGTAACTCACCATAAGTGAGTGAATAATCTTCTGTAGCAATTTTATCTAATGAAAATATATCTATAAGTCTATGCTCTTTATCTACTAGAAAAATTGCATTAACATTTTTTAAAGTACTGTTATTTAGTGATTGTCTTAGATTTTTAAGTGATTGTGAAATAGTCTCATTTTTTGTAACTGTAAATAATTCTAGTTCCATTAAAGAACCAGATTCATCAGGAGAATAATCCATTAAAGATTTTACAGCTTTAATAACTTTACTATCCATAAGTGAGATAGTATTAAGCCATTTAGCTTCATTTTCCTCTTTTAGAATAATCATAAAATCTGTCGCATCATCAGTTCTAAGTGAATTAAATATTTTTGCTAGACTTCTTGTATCTAAGTTAATACATAACTCACGCTTAAATATTTCTGGAATTTCTGTAATAACCTGAACTCTATCATTTAGTTCAAGCTCCATAAAAATACGTATAAATGCTTCGTCATCAACCTGCTTAGCATCTGCTAATTTAGTAAGAATATCTTGTAAAAAGAGTCTATTATTCATTTAAATAAGATTATATATTATATAGGTATCATATAGGTTACACAAAATATTTACTATAACTTGTTACAAAAATGTATCTTTCTCGTGATAGCATAACAACATGAAAAGCAAACAAAAAGTATATAACTTATACAAAGATGAAAAAATTTCTATCATTAAAACTGTCGTGTCTGTCTCTAATGAGGAAGATTTAAATACATTTTGGGACTTTTTTATTAACTTTCAAACTTTAAGTGAAGAGGAAGTAGTTAGCTGTACAAAAATTGTTTATGACTTTTTAACTAAAATATTAAATAAAGATAAGAGTACTTTTGTAAATATAGTCTTAGAAGAATCTGAAAAGAATTTTTACATCTCTTTCTTAAATTCAAAAATATCAAAAGAGATTAAAACAAAAAAGAAAAAAATTCATATTCCATTTAAAAGCGATAATAAAAGAGTCACCTTTTTACTTGAAAAAAGAGATATTAAAAAGATACAAGAACCAAAAAGTATTGTTGTTCATGAAAAGAGAACAGATCACTTAAAGATAGAACCTCTCCTAAAAGAACAGTGCAATTTTAACAAGATAGAGAAGTTAGATGTTGATTTAGAAGTTAAATCAGATTTTAAAGATGATGTAAAACCTGATTTTGATATAGATGAGTTTGTAGTTGAGCAGCTTGAACAATTTATAAGTGAAGATTTAGAGGAGCTAACTGATACTCACAACTACATTGACTCTTCAATTATAGAAATTTTACAGACTAAATACAAAGCAGATATCTCTAGTGATGTACTACTAAAATTAAAAAACTCTTTTTCTAGGTATGCTTCTATGATCTCATACTATCCATTTTTTAATGACTTAGGAAAAGCTTTAGCTACATTTTCAGCTGTTATGAAAGATAATGATTTGCCAGAAGATGAAGAGTTAGTAAAAAATATTTTTACAATTTTAGAGAGTTTCATGTATGTTCTTGGAAAATGGCAAGATGATCTAAAAGCAAAAGATCTACGCTCTGTTACAAGATTAGATGCGTCACTAATTAGCGATATACAGACAATTTCAAATTTATGGCTTGGACAATATGATGAAGAAGAGGGAGATATGGAGTTTTTTTAGCTCTTTTTATAAAGCTGAGAAGCATTTTAATTCTACAAGAAGTATATTAAATATATTACGCTAAAATCGTCACTATGATTGTTTTACCTACTGCTCGCGCTGTTTCTGCAAGGCTTCTTTTACAAAAAGATATAAACAACTTACTTGAACAACATATAACTATTGGTGAACTGTTTTCAAGACTTATTAGATTAAATGGCAGACGATTAGCTCAAAATAATGAGCGTATAATTTTAATGCAGAGAGCTTCTAAATTTTCAGGTTTTGAAAAACTACAAATAGAGCGTAACTTTTTTACATTTATAAAAAATAGTGAATATGTTTTTCGTTTTTTCGAAGAGTTAGGCGGTGAAGAGAGAACTATAAATAATCTCTTAGATGCAGACACATATGCAGAATACGAAGAACATCTGCTAATTCTAGCACAACTTAGAGAAAACTATTTAAAAGAGTGTAATGCCCATAATCTAAGTGATAAAATGTTTTTAAGTGAGCATTACACTTTAAATGAGTCATATGCAAAAAGTTTAAAAGAGCTTAAAGTTAGTATTGAGGGTTATCTAACTCGTTTTGAACTTAGAATCTTAAAAGAACTATCTACTTTCTCTACAGTACTGCTTGAGTTTTTCGCAAGAGATAATAATCTTAAAATGCAAAAGACACTTAAAGAGTTAGGATTTGAGCTCTTATGTGGTTATGATTATGTTTTAAACCTTACTACAAAGAAGATTATATCATCTATCAAAATAACTTCGCAAAGTGATGTAACTCTATACTCATTTAGTGAAAGAATAGCACAAGTTGGTTTTGTAAAAAAGATGATTTATGATTTTGTAAAGAGTGAAATAGCACCACAAAATATCGCAATAATTGTTCCAGATGAAAATTTTGCAGAAGTTTTAAGCTCTTTTGATGAACTTAAAAACATAAATCTTGCAATGGGACACTCTTTAAAGACAAGTACTTATGTACGTATGTTAGATGCCATTAGTCTTGTTTTAAGTGAACCAAATCTAGCAAATAATGCACGAGCTGAAAAGTATGAAAAAGAGCTCCAAATTTTAAGACCATTATGGAATAAAAAAGTAGAAATTAATGATTTTATAAGTATCTGTAAAGAATTAGTCGAAATTGAAAAAAAAGTTACAACTAAAGATATACTACTTCAAAGTCTATACAATTTTGAAAAGTTAAAAACTATATTAAAGAGCGCTACATTTAGAGAGTTAATGCAGATGTTTTTAAATGACTTAAATTCAAAAAGTTTAGATGATGTAGGTGGAGGGCATATAACAGTAATGGGAGTACTAGAGAGTAGAGCAATGCAATATGATGGTGTAATTGTGCTTGATTTTAATGATACATTTGTTCCAAAACAAAGCACTAAAGAGATGTTTTTAAATACAAAGGTTCGTCATTTTAGCGGATTGCCTGATCAAAGGGATAGGAATGACCTACAAAAATATTACTTTGAACGTCTTTTTGAACAAGCAAAAAAAGTCGCTATCTCTTATGTGCAAGATGAACAATCTTCACCATCAAGATTTATTTATGATATGAGAATAGGTAAACGAGCCAAAATTATACAAAAAAATTATCTAAATCTACTTTTTACTCCACATGAAAAACGTCAAAGGATACAAAAACAGATTATTAAAAAATTCAATTTCAAAGAGCAGTCACTATCTTCTACATCTCTAAAAACATTTTTGACATGCAAAAGAAAGTTTTACCATAGGTATGTACAAAAACTAAAAACTCACCAAATAGAGACACCACTTCCTAATGAAAGTGAAGTTGGAATCTGGTTACATGATGCTCTTAGAAATCTTTACAATAAAAAAAACTCTTATTCATCTAAAGAGGTCTTAAAAAGTGATTTTTTTAAAGAGTTAGATTCCTTACTTGGTAAAACGCAAATGCATAAATACTTAAGAGATATTTGGATGCAACGATTAGAGCCATTTTTCACTCTTGAAATTGAGCGTTTTTCTAAAAATATAAAAGTTGCAGAGTGCGAAACCTCAATGAAAATAGTAGTACATGGTATTGAGTTATATGGAATAATTGATAGAATAGATGAAACTAAAAATGGTTATGAACTGCTTGATTACAAAAGCGGAAACTTTACACTCTATACTGAACGAACAGTAGAAAAGGCAACTGACTTTCAACTACAATTTTACTTTCTGCTAGCTTCTCAAAAATACGATATTAATAGTGCAGGATTTTATTCCCTAAAAAATTCAAATATAACACCAGAAATTATGATGGATAAAAAATTACAAATGCTTGATAGCATTTTAAAAACATTATCAGAGCAGAATGAAATTAATTTCAAGAAGTGTGAAAGCCTAGCATCATGTCGTTTTTGTGATTATGTACATTTGTGTGATAGATCATAATACACCATATGAAGTATTTTTTAGTGAAATGAGTAGAAAGTTAGCTAGTTAAATTAGGTGAAAATTGCACTTGATTTTAGAATTGGCACTTTAAGGTTTCCTAAGAAGTGGCGGACAGACAGGGATTCGAACCCTGGGAGGTATTACCCTCGCTGGTTTTCAAGACCAGTGCATTCAACCAGCTCTGCCATCTGTCCGCATATTTAACATTGTTGGAGGCGACACCCAGACTCGAACTGGGGATAAAAGCTTTGCAGGCTTCTGCCTTACCACTTGGCCATGCCGCCAACTAGCTTTATCATCATTACATGGTGCCCGGGACCGGACTTGAACCGGTACAGTCAAATGACCGAGGGATTTTAAGTCCCTTGCGTCTACCAATTTCGCCACCCGGGCATACTTTTCAATTAGTTGCATAAAACAGTGTCTCAATGGAGCGGGAGACGAGGATCGAACTCGCGACCCCGACCTTGGCAAGGTCGTGCTCTACCGCTGAGCTACTCCCGCATTGAGGGCGCAATTATAGCAAACAATTTTAAAAATGTAAAGGATAAAAGCAAATAAATATAAAAGTATAGATACTTTGGTATAATCTCTTACTTTTTTTCAAGGAATTTAAATGCGTAGTGATACTATTAAGCGTGGATGGGAACGTACGCCTCACCGTTCGCTTCTTCGAGCAACAGGTTTAAAAGACGAAGATTTTAAAAAACCATTTATTGGAATAGCAAATAGCCATATTGACATTATCCCTGGACACTTCTTTTTGCAAGAGTATGGTCGTATCATAAAAGAGGAAATTATCAAAGCTGGTGGTGTTCCTTTTGAGTTTAATACTATTGGTGTAGATGATGGTATAGCAATGGGGCATGATGGAATGCTTTATAGTCTTCCAAGTCGAGAAATTATAGCAGATAGCATAGAAACTGTTATGCAAGCGCATAAACTTGACGCGCTTATTTGTGTACCAAACTGTGACAAAATTGTCCCTGGTATGTTAATGGGAGCGCTTAGAGTTAATGTACCAACAATTTTCATTAGCGGTGGTCCTATGAAAGCTGGTCATCTTAAAGATGGTTCAGCTGTAGATTTAGCAACGGCTTTTGAAGCTGTTGGTAAAAAATCTCGTAATGAGATTAGTGATGAGGATCTTTATGAAATAGAGTGTGAGGCATGTCCTAGTGGTGGTAGTTGTAGTGGAATGTTTACAGCAAACTCTATGAATAGTCTTTGTGAAGCAATGGGTGTTGCACTTCCAGGAAATGGTACAGTCCTAGCTCAAACTCCAGAACGTTTTGAAATGGTTCGCACTGCTGCAAAAAAAATTGTTGAAATTGCTGATGATAAACGTTTTAATATGCGAAATATCTTAAATGAAAAAGCTGTAAATAATGCGTTTGTTGTTGACATGGCTATGGGTGGTAGTTCAAATACTGTTTTACACATGTTAGCGATTGCAAACGAAGCAGAAGTTGACTTTAATTTAAAAGATATTAATAAGATTAGCGAGAATGTTTCACATATCGCAAAAATATCACCTGCTATTTCTACAGTACATATGGAAGATATTCAGCGTGCTGGTGGTGTCAGTGCTGTTATGAAAGAGGTTGCCAATCGTGGACATAATGTCTTGCAAACAGATGCACTTACTGTTACTGGTGAAACTCTAGGTGAGCGAATTAAAGATGCTGCAATTAAAGATACTTCGATTATTCATACCTATGATGACCCATACTCTAAAGTTGGAGGTCTTAGCATTTTATATGGAAACCTAGCAATGGATGGGGCTGTTGTTAAAACTGCTGCAATTGATCCAAAAATGCGACAATTTAGTGGTAAGGCAGTAGTATTTGATTCTCAACAACAAGCAATCACTGGCATAATGGGTGGTAAAGTTACTGCTGGTGATGTTGTAGTAATTCGTTATGAGGGCCCACGCGGTGGGCCAGGTATGCAAGAGATGCTAAGTCCAACAAGCCTAATTATGGGTATGGGACTTGGTGATAAAGTTGCTTTAATTACTGATGGTAGATTTAGTGGAGCAACACGTGGTGCATCTATTGGTCATGTTAGTCCTGAAGCTGCTGAGGGTGGTACAATTGGACTACTTAAAGATGGAGACATTATTGATATTGATGTTGATAAACATATTTTAAGTGTAAAGCTAAGTGATGATGAACTATCTAAACGTCGTGCTAACTTTGTTGAGTATAAAAAAGATATTAAATCTAAATGGCTAAAACGTTACCGTATTTTAGTTAGTAATGCTTCTACTGGAGCAGTTTTAAAAACTGAACTATAGTTTATTTACGGCTTATGATTAAATTCAGGGACAATCGTCTGCAATGTAGCGATTGAATCCTCTGATTCTATTAACAACTTAATATCCTGACTCAATTTATCTATATCGTAAAATTCTAAATTAGCTATAAATATAGAATCATAAATGGTTTTATGTTCGCTATCGCTAATTAACAACTCCTCATACAACTTTTCACCTGGACGTAGTCCTGTATACTCAATATTAACACTATCTTCTTTACCATAAAGTGCAATCATCTTCTGTGCCAACTCTACAATACGAATAGGTTTACCCATATCTAATATAAAAAGTTCACCACCTTTTGCAATAGATGCAGCTTGAAGAACAAGTTGACACGCTTCTGGTATCATCATAAAATAGCGAGTTATCTCTTGATGAGTTACTGTAACTGGTCCACCTCTTTCAATTTGTGTTTTAAACTTTGGAATTACACTACCACTACTTCCTAACACATTTCCAAACCTAACAGCCACAATCTCAGTACTAAAAGAGGGTACATTTTGAGCATATAATTCTACTACTCTCTTAGTAGCACCCATTACATTTGTAGGTCGTACAGCTTTATCAGTTGAGATAATAACAACTTTTGAGACCTTATGTTCAATTGAGCAATCAATGACATTTTTTGAACCTATAATATTATTTGTTATAGCACTTTTATGATTGGCTTCACAAATTGGTACATGTTTATAAGCAGCTGCATGAATAACAACTTCTGGTTTATATATTGAAAAAATTGCATCAAGTGCTATTTTATCTGTTACTGAAAGAAGCTTAAGTGCAATATTCTTTAAAGAGAGTTGCTCAGCTACTTGATAAAGATTATATTCACTATGTTCAACTAAAATTAGCTCTTTTACTCCAAATTTTACACACTGGTTACATATCTCACTACCAATGCTCCCACCAGCTCCTGTTACCATGACTACTTTATCGTTCAAAAACTCACCAATTACTTTAGTGTCTAAATCTTTTGGTTTTCTTGCTAATAAATCTTCAATAGCAATATCTTTAATACTCTCCTCTACACTATCGCCTAAGAATTTTACAAGCTTTATCTCATGAATCTCTAAAGCATTTAAGCTCTCAAAAACAATATTAAGCTCTTCACGTGGCATTTCTGAGGCGATAATTGCAGCTTCAATTCGTCCCTCTTTCACAACTTTTTCTAAATCTAAAAATGAGTGTACTCGTAAATTTCCCATATAAGAGCCAATAACCTCATCTCCTTGATTATGATTAGCAACAATTCCAGCTGCATAAAAAGGCAAAGAACCAGACGACATACCTCTTAATATTTGATCTGTCTTGTGTTCAACTCCAATTATGACAGTAGCTTTTTGTTCACCAACTAAACCACTTTCTATAATCAAACGTTTAGAAATTCGTAAAAGTCCAACAAACATAAGAGAGAGACCAAAATCAATCAAAAGTACACTACGTGGAAATGGATTGATAATATCTGATGCTACAGAATATAAAGCAAACATCAAAACATATGCTGAGATATGAGCCTTTATTGCATTTTTACTCTCATTTAAACCAAAAAAGCGCCAAACTATATGATAGAGTCTCCATCTATACATAAATGCTATTTTTAAAGATGCTACTAAAATATAGATAATAGGAAACGTTTTCCAAACAGATGGTTCAACATCAAAATTAAAACGTAATTGATATGCTAAAAATAGTGAAAATAGAAAAATAAGTGCGTCTGATAAAATAAAAAAAAGCATTCTTCTATAAGGAGTTGGGCGAAGCATTAAAATAAATTCTTTCTTAAAATATTGACAACTCTTTTAACATCATCTTCACTCATAGATGAGCCACTAGGCAAACAAATTCCTTTTTTAAATAGAGTATCACTAACTCCATTTATACAACTCTTAACATCTTTAAAAAGTGGTTGTGCATGCATTGGTTTCCATAATGGACGACTCTCAATCTGCTCATCTGCTAATGATTTCATTATAATTTCTGGAGAACTTCTTTCAAAAGTTAATGTAGTAAGCCATCTATTACCATTAGAGTTCTCAATTTCAGGCATAAAACTAATCTCTTCAACATCACCTAACTCTTTTTTATACAACTCAAATATTTGTCTTCGCTGAGAGATTCGTTCACTCAAAACTTCCATCTGAGCCACTCCAATTGCAGCTAAAACATTACTCATTCTATAGTTATAACCTAACTCTTCATGCTCATAATGTGGTGTATCCTCTTTTGCTTGCGTTGCCAAAAATAGTGCTTTTTTTATATATTCTAAATTATTAGATACAAGCGCGCCACCCCCTGAAGTTGTTAAAATTTTGTTACCATTAAATGAGTATACTCCAAAATGACCAAATGTACCACTTTGCTGTCCATTTAAAGTCGCACCTAAACTCTCTGCTGCATCTTCAATGACATAAAAACCATATTCAGCTGAGAGTCTCATAATCTCATACATATCTGCCATCTGACCATATAAGTGTGTAACTATTAAGACTTTTGGTAAAACAAGACTACTATTTTTACGAAATTCTAACTCCTCTTTTAAAAGAGTAGGGTCTAAATTCCAACTTTTATAGTCACTATCAATAAAAACAGGAGTAGCACCTTGATATTTAATTGCAGAGACTGAACCAATAAATGTAAAAGATGACGCAAATACAACATCACCCTCACCAATGCCAAGCACTCGAAGGGCTAAATGAATTGCAGCTGTTCCGCTACTAAGAGCCACAACTGATTGTGCCTTTGTATATTCACCAATGATTTTTTCAAATCTATTTACATACTCACCAAGTGGCGCAATATAATTGCTTTCAAAAACCTTGTGAACATATTCTAACTCTTTACCACTCATATGTGGCGGGGATAGAAAAATCCTACTCATTTATTATCTCCAAGACATCAGATAAATTCTCAATTTGAAAATCAGCGTCACTTCTCTCATCGCGGTACATACCTACAGGGTTTTTGTACCTAATAGTAAGCCATCCAAGTTTATTTGGAGCAATAAAATCTTTTTTTGGATTATCTGCAATATAGCAGAATTTTTTTTCATCTTTAAAATAGTCCTCTACCATCTCATATGCCTTTTTATTAGGTTTTTGAGTATGATATTTATCTGTAAAAACTGCGTAATCTATCCACTTTTTTAAGTTTAATTTATTATATTTATTTTGTTGCATTATATAGTGACCATCTGTAATAAGTGCTGTTTGAAATTTTTGTTTTATATCATATAGTAATTTTTCATTTTCTAAACTAATATCTGGAGTATGAAACCTATAAATCTCAATTAACTTTTTTAGCTCTTGCTCATCTTTGGCATATCTATTAAAAATTTTTCCACTACCATTTTTTTCAAATTCTAGCATCATCTCATCAAAAATATCAGCATTTAAATAACTAGCAATCTCTTTAAACCCACTCTTTACAAAATCTATCTCATTGTAAAGAGTATCGTCCATATCAAGAACTATAACCACTAACAATTACCTCATCATCATATCTTAACATCAAAGTTCTATCAGCCCATGTTTCGCTGTAACTTAGTTCATTACCTAAATAATCATCTATTAACATGCCAACCATATCAGCTCCAGCTCTCCAGCTAAGCGGATAACCACCGCCAAAACGTGGATTTACCTCAATAAATAATATTTCATCATCTTTTTTAAATAGCTGTACTGTAATTACTCCAAATGCACCATTCATCTTTACACATAAATCTTTAATAGCATCAATAATGGTTCTATCTTTTATAGCCAGTGCCTTATTTACCTCACCAGCACGAACTTCAAGACGCTGACGTGGTACAACTGAGCAAACTTCACCAGTTTTATTAACATAAACATCAACCGTAAATTCATCCGCGTCAATGTACTCTTGAAATATATAGGCACTATTGTCTTTTAACAACTCTTTTACTTCATCTTCTGAGTATACTTTTTGCGCACCAATTGAACAACTAGAGTTATCTAATTTTGCAAATAGTGGATATGTCACATTTTCAAAATCAGTTACCATTTTTGGCGTAGAAACACCATATTTTGTGAAAAATGTATCTGTAGTTGACTTATGATAAAAAGTTTCACATACATCTTGGCTAGATATAGCAACCATTACACCAATACTATCAAACATGCTTCTTGATTTTGACAACACTTCAAGCTCTGTATCAATAGTTGGAATTATGATTGAAATACTGTTTTTTTTACAAAACTCTAATAAATGTGGAATATATTTCTCATCTAATACACGTGGAACACTCTCGCAAAAATCTGCAACTTGGCAAGCTGAGCTAAGCTCTGGCTTTAAATCTACAGCATAAACTTTTGCAACTTTATTATGCTTTTGTAAACTCTCTTTAGCGTTACGCACAAGTGAGACACGACGTCCAGCTGAAGTTATCAGTATATTATTAATTTGTGCCATCAAACTTCTCCATTGTTGCATGTCCATCTTGTGAAACATCTGAGCGTTTCACAACTTTTAAAAACGTTAACCACAAGATTTTCATATCTAGTGTAAAACTTTGATTCTTAACATAATAAACATCAAGCTCAAACTTTTTAGCCCAACTTATAGCATTACGACCATTCACCTGCGCCCATCCCGTAATTCCAGGAATTACATCATGACGTACTTTTTGCTCATCTGAATACAATTCAAGATACTCTATCAAAAGTGGACGTGGTCCTACAAAACTCATCTCACCTTTGAGAACATTAAAAAGCTGAGGAAGCTCATCAAGTGAAAGTGAACGTACAATTTTACCAACACCATTCAAACGTTTTTCGTCACTCAAAAGCTCACCTTGCGGGTCTCTTTCATCACTCATTGTTCTTAATTTATAGATGGTAAATATCTTACCATTAATACCCGGTCTACGCTGAGCAAAAAATACTGGAAAACCCATTGTAACGGACAATAGTAAATATAATATGAATAATATAGGCGCAAAAATAAGCAACAAAATCAGCGCCAAAGTTCTATCAAATAGTGGCTTAATGAGTATTTTGTACATTTAATAACTTTGAATAAATTTCGCTATAACTAAGGACAACTTTTTTAACATCAAACTCTTCTATTGCCTTTTTTCTTGACGCTAAAGCATACTCTTTTTGTAGTTTTACATCATCAAGTAATTTACCAATTGCTTCACTTAAACTTTTAGAACTTTTTAACTCAACTAACAGACCATTTTTTTCATGCTCAACAACTTCACGACATCCTGGAACATTTGTGGCAACTAAAGCTTTCCCCATGGAAGCAGCTTCTAATAATGTTCGTGGGACACCCTCTCTATAACTAGGAAGAACCACAATATCACTAAGGGCTATCAACTCCTTTATATCGCTGCGTTCACCTAACCAGTTAATATTGTTCTGCTCTTTTAACCATTTTAATGAGGCATTTGATGGATTTCCATCATCTACACCACCTACTAATAAAAATTCTACATCTTTACGATTTAAAATCTCTGCGGACTTAGAGTACTCAGCAATTCCTTTATGCCAAATAGCGCGGGCTATCATCAAAACTACTTTTTTATCTTTAACTTTTAATTCATCTTCTAATTTTTTTATATCTTCCATATTAACAGTTGAGTTATCAAAATAAGTTGTATCGACACCTGAACTTCTAACAAGATAACTTTTAAACTTTTTAATAATACCACTACGTTCAAAAAGCTCTTTATCATCTCTATTTTGAAAAATTACACCAGTTGATAGGTTAAAAACTATTTTATATAGAGTCTCTATAACTTTTCTAATAACTTTTGCTTTTAAAGAACCATCAATGAAAAAACTACCAAGTCCAGTAACAGTATTAACTATAACTGGAATTTTAGCTCTACGCGCTGCGAACGTACCATAAATATTAGGCTTAACCATAAATGTATGTAATATGTCTAACTTTAAATCTTTAACTGCCCTATAAATCATGTTTATTGCAACTAACTCTTTTAGTGGATTCAAACTTGAACGCTCAATTTCATATATAATTGTAATTACTCCCTCACGCTCAAGAGCCTCTGTATATTCACCATGAGGGACAATTACATAAACTATATGACCGTTTTTTAAAAGTTCCTGCATAACAGGCAGTCTAAACCTATATAAATTAGCATCTAAATGACTTAAAAATCCTATCCTCACGCTATTTCTTTTTTAATAAAATGTGAATACCAAACTTCTAATGCAAACAGATTATATAAAATTTTAGCTCTCTTCTCATCTGAAATAACTACTTTTCTCTGCATCAATTTTTCTATAAAACCATTATCTATAAAATTTCTCCAATATGCACCACTAGAGCTAATTCTTTGAAAAATTATATCTTTTAACTCATTATCTACCCACTGTTTCAATGGAATCTCAAACCCACGTTTTGGCTGATTTATAAGCTCACTTGGCAAATACTTCTTAGCAAGCTCACGTAAAATAAATTTTGTTGTAGTACCATTGATTTTACATTTTGGCTCTAATGTGGGTGCAAATTCAAGTAACTCTTTAGATAAAAATACTGTTCTACTCTCTAATGCATGAGCCATTGTAGCTATATCCATTTTAACAAGTAAATCACCACTTAAAATTGTCTCAAAATCCATCTGCATTATAGTAGACAAACTATCTTTATTTACAACACTTTTAAGTACATCTTTAGACTCTTCTAAATAACTAGTAGCAAAAATATTCTCTTCAAATCCCTCAAAAATATCTACAGTTGAGCGCAAATAAGCATCAATTCCATCTTTTGCTAACATTGAATTTAGTCTGTAAAGATAATTATATATAGATTTTTTTTGATGAGCTGGTGGCAAATAGCTATTTAAAAATTTTGCTAAGGGTCTTTTTTTTGAGAAAAGATTTAAATATCGCGCTGGAACATAACGCCTATAACCACCAAAAAGTTCATCTGCACCATCTCCATTTAAAATAACAGTGAGATGTTTTTTAGCCTCTTGTGATACATAATAGCTAGGAATAGCAGAAGAATCAAAAAATGACTCACCATAGTTTAAAATGATTTTTTCAATATCATCTTTTAAATTATCAAACGATATTGTGACTTCAGAATGTTTCGTACCATATTTATCAGATACTAATTTAGCAAGTGGAGCTTCATTATATGCACCCTCAAAAGCAACTGTAAAAGTTTTTAAATTGTCTGTATACTCTGAGGCGATTGCAGTAACTAACCCACTATCAATTCCACCACTCAAAAACGCTCCAACTTCTAAATCAGAACTCTCTATTCGCCTTTTTACACTCAAATGAAGTAGTTCATCAACTCTTTTTATTGCACTCTGGCATGACAAGCTTGAACGTTTAGTATAAAATGTACCAATATTCCACCAGCGTTCTTGAGTTACAATAGGATTTTCTATATCTACATACGTATAGTGACCAGCTTTTAACTCCTCTACATTTTCATATGGAGTTTTGCTATATGCAAACATACCCAGTCTTAAATATTCACTAATATTTTTGTTCTCTGAATTTAAAGGTTGTACATCAGCTATCGCCGATAACTCACTTGCAAACAGCAACTGATTCTCTCTTGAATAGATATAAAGTGGTTTTTCACCAGAGCGATCACGTGCGAAAAAGAGCTTTTTTTGTGTTTTATCGTAAATTGCAAAAGCGAACATTCCATCAAGCATATCTAGCATTTTATCTTTGTACTTAATATACAGATGAACCAATGTTTCTGTATCTGAATGTGTTTTAAAGTTAACTCCAGCTAACTTACTACGCAGTTCTAAATGGTTGTAAATTTCTCCATTAAAAACAATAGTAAAATCATCAATATTAAAAGGTTGTTGACCATGAGCAATATCTTGAATAGCTAAACGATTATGAAGAAGTGTTAAATTGTTATCATTAAACACTCCATTATCATCAGGCCCACGATGATTTAATGCCTTTAATAATCTACTACTTACATCATTATAATTTAAGTAGCCAGCTATTGCGCACATAAAAGAGCCTTTTCATATTCTGCTGAAATTATATCTATATTAAAATCTTTTACCCTATTTCGTGCTTTAATACTAAGTTCGTGACGCAGATTTTCATTCTCAATCATAATCTTCATAGCATCATAAAACTCATCAACATCAGAAACTTTCGTCAAAACTCCATACTCACCTTTTAATATCTCACGTGGTCCACTCTGGCAATCTGTAGATATTATAGGAAGATCGCATGCAAGTGCCTCAAGCAGTACGTTTGGAAAACCCTCATGATTAGAGCTAAAAGTAAAACAATCACTTCTTGATAAATATTTATATGGATTGGCTTGTTTTCCAAGTAAAAATATTTTATCTTCCATACTTAACTGATTTATTTTTTCTTGAAGCAACTCTTTTAAGTCACCATCACCAATTATAAGAAGTTGAGCATCTATATTTTCTAACCTTGAGAATGCTTCTATCATTAGCATATGATTTTTACCAACATCTAAACGCCCTATTGTTACAAATGTAAATGGTTCAAAATCAAAATCTACATCAATTAAAGCTAACTCTTTAATCTTATCAATATCAACTAGATTATAAATAACATCAACACTTTTTACGCCAAAGTTATTAACTAAATCATCACAATTACCAAGTGAATTGCTCAAAACTTTATCCGCCTTTGAATAAAGCGTACGAATAAGAAATTTATTTATTTTAGATTGTAAAGAATCATAACCATATTGAAGTGATGGCATTGCCCTTTCATTTATAATTGTACAATTCACACCTGATAAAACATTAATATAATTAGGTCTATTCATAAATGAGAGTGAAATGTCAATTGAATTCTTTTTGCAAAACTGTTTATACTTATATGCCAGCAATGGAAGTTTTGCAAGTTTAAGTAGTCCACTCTCTTTTGGATCTGATTTTTCTAAAAATTCCACTCTAACACCATCAGAAATATCATACTCAATAGTTTCATTCATTAAAACCAATGTAATATCAAATTTATTTTGCAGTATTTTTAATAAAATTGAAACTACTCGTTCAGCACCACCACCTGCTAATGAGTAGATTAATATAGATAGTTTTTTTTTCATAAACTCATCTTAAACGTAGCAAGTTCCAAAATACATACTCATAATTATGTCCATGGTTCATATGTAAATCTACAAGTTTATTGACATAAGCTTTGTTAAATTTATCATCAAGACTATCTATCTTAGCCATCAACACATCACGTAACTCATCTCTAAACCAATGTTGCAGTGGAACTGAAAAACCTCTTTTTGGGCGTTCAATTAGTTCCTTCGGCACATATTTATACAAAATCTCTTTTAAAATTGATTTTGGACCATATTTTAACTTTATATCTGTTGGAATTGAAGCTGCTAGTTCTACCAAACGATGATCAAGTAGTGGGACTCTAGCTTCAAGTGAATACTTCATACTAGCACGATCAACTTTTGTAAGAATATCTTCACTAAGATAATTTTGTATATCCACACGACTTAAACTATCAATTATCTCATTTTCACTAAATGACTCTTTTGAATCTAATAAATCTAAATATCCAATATCAGTTGAGCCAAAATTTTCTCTAATAAAATCATCTGAAAATATTTTAGTTAACTCCCATGGTTTTACTGATGTCGAAATTACACCATATAGGCTCTCTAAACTTAAATTATCTACAGGATAAGACACCTTTTGCAATTTATCATAAGGTAAGATTCTCATGCTTGATGAAATTATACTCCTCATCCATGATGGTATTTTTTGTAACTTTTGATAATAGTTTTGAGTAAAAAAGTAGCGTTCGTACCCTAAAAATAGCTCATCACCACCATCACCACTGAGTGCAACTGTTACATGTTCTTTAGTTTTTTTAGCTAATAACATCGTAGGAAGAGCAGAGGCGTCTCCAAATGGTTCATCATAATAGTAATCAAAATCTTCTAACAATTCTAAAACATCTTTTGGAGTAAACATAAATTCATAATGTTCAGTATCTAAATGTTTTGCCACCTCTTTAGCAAATGGGGCTTCATTATACTTTTGATTATCAAAGCCTATTGAAAATGTCTTTATCTTTTTTGTTGATTGTTCTTTCATTAATGCACACACTAACGAACTATCAACTCCACCACTTAAAAATGCACCAACTTCTAAATCTGAAAGGAGACGATAATTAATTGAACTTTTTAGCAACTCTTCAGTACTACTAACTGCTTCATCAAATCCAATAGAACTCTTTATTTTTGGCAATTCCCAATACTTATGTTCTTCAACACTCTCTGCATCAAAAACTAAATAGTGTGCTGGTTTTAACTTATGAATATTTTTATAATAAGAGTTGTTTGAAGGAATATAACCTAAGCTTGTAAACTGTATTAATGCTCTATCACTAATAACATCTTTTAAATGTTCTGGTATTCCCTTAAGTTCTGAAGCAAAAGCAAATTCACCATTTTGAAATGTATAATAGAGTGGTTTAATACCTAAACGATCTCGCATCAAATATAGTTTATCTTCTTGATTATCAAATAGAGCAATGGCAAACATTCCAATTAGCTTGTCTAACGTCTGCTTGACTCCAAGCTCAATAAAACATTGTAATAGCGTTTCAGTATCAGAATGTGTTTTAAAACTGTTAAAACTAAGCTTTTGCCTAAGTTCTAAATGGTTATAAATTTCCCCATTAAAAACAATAACAAAACGTGAATTTACCATAGGCTGATTTGCATTTTGGTTTAAATCTTGAATAGAAAGACGGTTATGTGCTAGAAAAAGAGAATTTCCTAGCATCTTAGTATAATACATAGAACTATTATCAGGCCCTCTATGAGATAAAGTACTATTTAATCTTTTTATCTCAATTTCATTGCAGCTAGAGCCAATATAACCTAAAATTGAACACACTAGATTTTCAGCTTATAAACTTTTGCTAAAGGATCTAAAATCACCGGTTCAAACAGACTTTTGTCATAATTTTCTAAAACAAATAGTTGAATATATGTCGAAGCTAAAATCCGATTATCTAAAACTAAAAAAGCATTATAATTTTTCATAAAAATTACAGATATTGGTGCACTTCCATTCACTACTGTTTTTTGTACCTGTAATTTACCATTATTATCATATGCAGTCACATAAAAATTTCTCATGGGTATATTATTTGAACCGATTTGTAAAGTATTGTTTTGTAAAACCTTAACTCCATTACCTAAATCTATCCCATCAGATGCTTGGTTAAAACGTTGCGCAAAATAGAAAAACCCTCTTGGATTTTGCTTACCTGATACAACATCCATATTACTAAATAAATCTACTGTTGGAAGTATTTGGAGCATTCTATTTGGTAGATAATAATATATATCTGTTGACTTATTTGGCAATGTTAGCTTTCTTTGAGCTAAATCAACTAAAAACTTATTTACATCTGTATATCCATTATCTTTTAATATAGCCGCTAAACTATGAGTACCATCTGGACTTTTAATACGTTTTTCAGATGCTTCAACATCAAACCTAGCCATATATGCAGACTCTAGCTGAGGTTTCATTAAAGAAAAACTTACCGGATAATTTTGAGAACCCTCATGCGCCCCTCCATCAACTAAAGTATTCAATTCTCCATAATATCTTATCGGGTACCCATAATCCCACCACGAAATAGCGTAATCTTTATGACTTGAGATAGTTTTGAGTTTATCTAGTACTTGAACCTCCTGTTTAACAAATACAGTTGGAACCTTATAACCTATTATATGTACAATATTTGGATATAAAACTGCTGATGTTAAAGAGATAAGAACACTGTAACGTCCCATTAATTTTAAATTTGTTGGGACTAAAAATTGAATATATTTTGCAATCAAAAATATAAGATAAGATATACCTAAAGCATTAATAGGCACAGCATATACTGTAAAACGCAGTCCTCCCTTTAACGCTAAAAAACCAAGCCCCATCATTGGCAAAGCTAACCACATAACTGGATACCTAAGCGCGAGAAGAAAATATCCAAAAGTTGAAAGAAAAAATGTTACTGTATGTCCACTAATACGATTTGCAAATGTTTCAAATGGAATATGTCCAGCTTCACGGACAGTTTGTGCAACTGAGAAAAAATGTAAAGATAGTTCACTACCTGCTACGGCAGTACGAAATACATAATTATTCAGTTGTGCGATAATTCCACTAAATCCACCAAAAATTGAAAAAATTAAAATACTTAAAATAAATATCGAAAAAATAACCCTTTTATCTTTACTAAAATAACTATCATAAATAAATAAACCAATTACAAAAATAGCCTTTAAATATATTGAAAAAGATAAAATAGATATTAACATTACCGAAACAATCAGATAATTAAAAAGTTTGTTACGCTCAAGTACAATTGTATAAAAAAGTGTCATTGCCGTCATGGCTGTAAGCAAAGAGTAACTTCCTCCATACCACCATTGATATGCTGTAATAGAACCAACTAAAAGGAACAATGAATATGCTCGTTGACTCATTACAGAATAAAGCAAACCTAAAAGAACAAATGTTGGCAATACAATTACCAACAAGTCCGTATCATAATAACCTGTCATTGTACGGTTGTAATAACTCCATGTAACACTAGCTATAACCGCAGCTACAAAACCAACATTAGTTTGTTTTAGAAGAGTACCTATCAATAAAACTGGCATTGCAAGTAAAGAACCAAAAACTGTAGGCATATAAAGAATTATACTCTCTATGCTAAATGGTAAGAATTTAATTAAATATGATGTTAAAATTGAGATGGAAGCAGTAGTAGTTGAGGCTATATAATCTTTTTTGCCTCGTAAAATATCTTTTGCACCCTCTATCCACTGATAACCATCATTCGTATTTATCATAAGATGACCATTCCAATGCATTTGTGAATCACCACTAAATTGAAAAACCCATATTAGTCTAACTGCCACAGAAAATAGATATGCTATGGCAAAAAGAAAAAAGATATTTATATAATTTTCTCTAGCTTCATCAACACTAATTAACTCTCTAAGTTTTTGCATATCTACCCCATCATATTTTAGTGACAAAATTATACCAATTAAACTATTTCTTATTGATTAATTTAAATAGCTCTTCAATATCATTTAATGGTTTGCTTGTTGCTCCAAATGCTAAAAAGAAATCAATATTTTTCTTAAAATATTGAAAATAGAACTTTAAAATATAATCATTATCAATTAGTTCATAAGGATGTATATAAATTACCGGTTTAATACCTCTATTTATTAGTTTACTTATTAATAATTTCTGCAAAAAGGATGGAAACATACGCAGATAAAAACCACCACTATATGGAATACCTAATTTTGGCACTGGAATTTCTGTTATTTTACCACTTTTGGTATGAACCTCAAATGGATGTTTTTTATCAATTGAATTACCATACAGATATGTTTTTAACGGAAAATATGATGATGAATAACTATATCCAGCATCGACAAGTGCCTCATAATAAGATTTTTCAAATGGTAACGACCAGCTGGCTGAGCGATACCCTATAATATTTCTTCCTGTTATATCTTCTAGAATATTTTTAGATTGAATAATTGAATTATTCCATTTCTCAAATGAAATATCATACACCAAATCATGAGTTAATCCATGTGATGCAATTTCATGTCCTGCATTTGAAAGTTTCTTAATAAGATGTGGATATTTCTTTGCAAAGCTTCCTAGCACAAATGCAGTTGATTTATAATTATTATGATTACATAATCGCAACCAATTGTTTAAAAGAACTTCATAATCTAAATTTATAGATTTTTTATTTAGAAGATTAAAATTACTATCAACCAACTCTTCAACATCAATTGTTAACCATAATGGATGCGTATCATAAACTGTGCTTTTTGTTAACATGTTGAATTATTTCCCTTGCATATTCTTTAGTAACTAAGTTATGAGTAGGCAAAAAAGATACCTCTTCTGCCAATAATTTTGCTCCACTAAGTATTATATTACGTTTTTTTATTGATAATCTATAAGTCTGGGCATAAGTATTAATATGACTTACTCCACTCATATAAATTCTCTTTTTAATTGGAAAACGAATATATGGCATTAATTCACCTAAATTATATTGATACTCTTTATGAATGAAACTTTGATACTCTTTAACTACCTCTTGACAAGCTATACTATTAAAGCTTACCAAACTAGCTCTTATCCATGAAGATTTTATTGTCCCTAATCGCTTCATAACTATTTTTTCACTAGAATGTAGCGAATTTTTTTCAGGATTAAAGCGTGTGTTCTCTATCAAGCCCCAAAAATATTTACTAACAATTTTTTGTAATGATACTAATAAAAAACTACGAAAAACATCATGACTTTTTGCTAATCTAAAATAATACTCATCAGCTTCATTGGACAAACTATTCAAAACTCCGCCACTCCATGCTGAAACCATTTTTCCTCTACCATAACTAGTAAAAGCAAAGTCAGACTCAGGATATTTGTAATGAATGAATGAGTGTGATAAATCTTCTATAATTTTAACATGTGGATACAACTTTTTATAGTTTTTTAGATGAATTCCAAAAAGTGCAGTTGGAATCAATACAACCGTCCTATCAGAAAAATAATTTATCATTTGTATTAAATCACTACTGTCAAATTGCAATGAATCATCCAGATCTACAAAATTATATTCAACGCCAGCTTGTTCCATTACATCAACTACACTATAACATGTATATGCAGGTAACAAAAAAACTAGTCTCTCATGCTGAATTTTCAATACATTAACAGCTAATAAAAGTGCACTTCGTCCAGAATCTAAGAAAAGTAATTTAGAATCTTTGTTGAAACTAAGACTATAACCACTATATGGATACAAAGGAACTAATGATATATTCATAGGTCAGGAAGATACTTACATAATCTTGGACCAATAAAATCTGTAACAAAGTCAGGTAATTGCTTCCAAATTTTAGATGCCAACTCATATTTTGAATATATATTGTTATTATTAGATGTAATAATATCAATCTTTACAGGTTTTGCACCCCATTGTGCTTTAAATTTATAAGTATTTCCACCATATGATGAACGACCAAAATCAAATATTTTTTTATTATCATAAATCGCTCTTTTAATACCCTCAGCATAAATAAGATGATTTGGACAATATTTACGATACAACTCATCTGAAGCCGCCCATGGAACCCAAGCAATATCAGTATCATAAACTAACACAAGCGCCGAAATTGGCTTATTATCCATTTTAGCTACAATAAAGATAACCTGAAAATACTTTACCAATAAATTAAATAATTTTTTTGGAAAAGCTGGCGTACCATAACGCTTCATTGTAACTTTAAACAGTTCATAAAATTCATCGACATGTTTTACATCATTACCAGTTGTAAAAGATATGGAAGATTTTTGCGCTTTTCTAATTTGATTACGACATTTAGAATGAAATAATTTCATAAAAACTGTCTCATATTCTTTTTGTAAATCCAATCGCATAGTAACTGTGTCATTATCTGAAAAGTCTTTAAACGTAGAATTAACTGTTCTAATTTGAAAATTATTATCTTTTGCCAACTCATATAAATCAACTATATCAGAACTAAATCTATCAGTATAATTAAGCAATGGAGTATATGAAAGAGTCTTTGAGAATAAAATAGATGGAATAACTAAAAAATCCATATATTCTTCATACCCATACAAATCTTGTAACAATTGTTTCCAAGATTGCATAAATTCTTTGCTAAATACATATGATTCCATTACAACTTTTCCTTTTTGAACCATTCTAATGAAACTGATTTTTTATCGATGACCCATAATGCTAACAACATAGAGGGTGCTAGTAAAACAATATGTAATATTACACTTAAAACAAGAGCGCTCTCTTTATCAATTCCATATAAACCAAGAGCAAATATTAATCCAGCTTGATATGTTCCAACCCCTCCAGGTGCTAGTGGTATAGACATTGCAATGGAAGAAATTGTAAAAACTATAAATACATCCATTAAAGGTAAATGAATATTGGCAGCAAACTCTAAAAAAAGCCACACTGTTAAAAAATAAGAAGACCAAAGTAAAAGACTATAACCAAATCCAATTAATAACCCTAATTGATTAAGCTGCCTTGTTATATTTAACACACTCCTCTTTAAAATAATTCTTGTAAATTTCATTGGGATATAGTCCAATATACTTTTTAAAAATGTCGTATTTAAAAGCACCACAGTAAGTACCATTAATGCAATAATAAAAATTGCTATATTATACGCATTTTTATTGTCTATAAATACATTAGTTGCCATCAGCGTAACAAGGGCCAAAACAAACACATCCATGCTTCGTTCAATAAATAGAGTAATCAATGAACTACTAAATCTAATACTATACAAACGTTTCAAGTAAACTAATTTTGATACTTCTCCTAATTTTGCAGGAAGTATAAAGTTTAAAAAACCAGCAACAACAGACACCTCAAATGAAGCCATAAATGAACACCTATATTTTGATAAAAATTGCCATCTAATGCCCAAAATAAAATCACTAATTACAACCGATAGCATTGAAAGAATAATCCCAAAAATAGTATATTCTTTTAGTGAAACTAAAAGTATTTTAATATCAATGTCATTAAATAGATAATAAATAATTCCGAATAGGAAAGATAACTTAATAAATTTACCGTACAGTTGCATTAAAACGTAAACCTACCTTAGATACTAGCACTTGTACTACTGGAGCCGCAAGTATAATCATAAATGGCTCAATTGGCAACCGATATCTAACAGAAGCAATAAAAACCAAATGTATCCCTGTCAATAAAAATGTATATAATAGCATTGGTGCGTAGTTCAAAAACTGCTTTCTAAATCCAAATAATGAATATATTGATAAAATGAAAACAATACCATAACTAAAAATAGACAATACTTTATAGTACCAAGCCTGATATTGCTCAGCATGTATTGTAAATCTATAAAAACGAACTAACTTTTTCACTTCTAATACAAGCCAGTCTTTCGGATTTTCTTTTATCCATTGTATTCCAGCATCCCACATAGCCCTATCTTTTAATATAGGGTTTTCAATATGCTCAAATTGCTCAAAATCAACATCAATTCCACCTATCCCACCACCTGAACTATTTTTAGGATTATTACCACTATAAAATACTTTTCCACTCTCACCTTTAGATGTCGCTACAAATTCACCAAAGACAGAATAATTTCTTATCCACCATACAGACATTACAGAAAGAAATACAATTATACTAACCATTGACGTAACAAATATTCTCCTAAATGACTGATCAGCTCGATATTGTAAAACGGCTATCAAAAAAACAAAAAATGGGAACATTGCTAAATTTGAGAATCTTGTTAAAGTATCTAATGCAAAGAACAAGGCAAAAAAACCTATATAGACCAAGTGGTTCTCTTTTATAAAAAGAATAAAATAATAAAAAGATGTATATAACAAAAATATGTATAATGTTTCTGTCAATATTGAAATTGAATAAAAATTTAAAAATGGATAAAAACATGCAATTAATGCAGTAATATTAGCAATTGTTCTATTATTAAAAATCAACAATGATATTTTTGAAAATACCACAATTGAAACAGTTGCTAATAAAATATTTCCATAAGCATATGAATAATTACCAATTAGCTTGGCTAATGGAACGAACAACGCATAAAAATATGGTGTTAATGGAGCATCTCTTAATTCATCATCCGGATATATAAATCCTGCCTCATAAATTTTCTCGGCGGTTAACATGTACCACTGACCATCAAGAAAAGTCTGATACCCAAATACAGACAATATACTAAGCTTTAAAAATACTGATAATCCTAAAATATACAACAATACTCTGTTATTCTTTAAAACCATTTATTACTTTCTACTGTTTTTTTATCCCAATTATCTAGTTCATAATTATCTAATTCAAATGAATATCCATCTTTATATTCAAAAATTAAAAATGGATACTTTTTATAAATTAATTTAAAATTATTTACCATATTAAACTGATTTACATATTCATAACTAGACAACATTTTTTCTGCATCATATTTTAGATTTATTGCGCTGTATGTATACCTCGTATTGATAACAATATATTTTGGATTCCCATATTTACTATTCAAAACACTTTTCAAACTAATATAGTCTACCTGATATTGGCTAAAATAGACACCTGTCCTATCATCTGATAATAAAAAATCACTATATTCTAAATCAAGTTTAGGCATAATGTTTTTCAAAAGTTGCTTTTCATCTTGATAATACTTATATTGCCATGGTTGCTTTTGTGAAATAACCGCAATTATTAATAAAATATTTATAGAAATAAATAATAACATACGCTTTTTAGAAAATATACCATATTTAATTACTAATGTTAAAATAATTGGCAATACCGGTAAAGAATAATGTTCAAAAAGCCAATAAGACATTGGTGTTTGCTTAGAAAGAAAACAATAAGCAAATGTAGGACCAATAATTAAAATCGTGGTAACTAAATCTCTAAAAGAAATCCTTTTGAAATCAATAATTACCAGAAAAGGTACAAAGAAAAGTGACATAAAAAGCATTCTACGGTTTAGAAAGTCAAGTGACATAAAAGAATCAATAAAATCACTTATAGAATCTACATTGTATAAATATACATAATAAGAATTATGTATCTGCTCTCCGCCATTAATATAAGCCATATATTTATATAATCCAATAAATAATAAAAGATTTATAAATGCTAGCAAAAAATATTTTTTTTGTTTATACCTAATAAATAATGCAAACGCAAAAAAAATAAATATTAACCAAAATTCTTCCTTTATTAACAAGAATGGCAAAAAAAACAATATCGACTTTTTGGGACTTTCCTCAACTAACAAGTAATAATATGAAAGTATCAACATTGGTGCAAACACAACCGGGTGATAGCCATTATAATTTAAATAAAAGTTAAAAAAAAGTGTAGGAATGGAAAAAATAAAAATAAAAAACAATAATATATCATAAAATGTATTTTTTCTATACTCGTATAAATTGTATAATATTATAAAAAAAGGTAAATAAGCAGTAATTAAAAGAAAATACAAAAAAATTATTGGCGACATAAATCCAGCAAATGGAATAAACAAAAACAAATATGGATTAAAATGATCTCCAAGAAAATTATTCAGTCCACCATCTATGCTAATTCCTATACTATGCATGTTAAACATATTATACAAAGGCTGCAAATAATATGTACTGTCAGTCATACCATGAAGTTGAAATTGTTTTAAAAATATAATTACTACAAAAAATAAGAAAGTAAAATATATAAAAATTCGAAATTTTATTAACACTCAATTCCTTTGATTTTTTTTGAAAAAATAAATATTTTAAATAAAAAAAAGTTTAAAATGGCCAAAAATACTGATGAAATTACTTGTGCTCTAATTGCATCTATTAAATAGATATTAATAAATATATCCAATAACTTCAAATTCAAAAAAAATGATATTAAATAAGTTATAAATGTTTTACCAATGCCTATAAAATCACTCTCTATTTTAGCTTTAAATGTGTACTTTTTATTCATAAAATATGAAAAAATAATTCCAAAAAGATAATCACCTATTAGCGCAATTACGTATCCAAATTCTAATTGCAATAAAATGATATATATAAAAAACCCAAGTGCAGTAGTCATTAAGCCTATATAATTAAAACTTAGAAACTGTTTTATAAAAATTTTTCTTTTATTGTCCATTGAGGAGTTCCATTTGAATCTAAATAATGTTTACCAATATATTCTCCAATTAGTCCTAAAAATATCAATTGAATTCCAGAGAACATTAAAATTGAAACAATAACAGATGTCCAGCCTAATTCCATTTCTGGAGAAATTAATTTTTCAATTATAAATAATACAGATGCCAAAAAACCTATACTTGCCATAGCCATTCCAAAAAAGGTAAATACCCTTAAAGGCTTTATAGAAAAATTTATAAACATATTCAACCATAAAGAAGCTAATTTATTTATGGTATAGTTTGATTTTCCTTCTTGCCGTACATGATGTTCAACATAAATAGATGTAATATTATTAGTAGCTCTTAAAATCAGACCATCTATATACGGAAATGGACCTTTGTATTTAATTAATTCTTTTACTAACTCTTTACTTATAACTTTAAAACTTGAAAGATACAAATCTTTTGGCTTTTCTAAAAGCCAAGTGGACACCAAATCATTAAACTTGCTTCCTAAATTTCTAAAAAAATGGTGCTTTTTCTCGTAATATTTAGAGTATACAACATCAAACCCTTTTTTTGCTTCATTTACCAATTTTAAAATTTCAGATGGTGGATTTTGAAAATCATCATCTATTATAGCCACATAATCACCAGTTGCAAAATTAAGAGCACACATAACTGCATTATGCTCACCGTAATTCCGTCTTAAAGAGATAAACTTAACATTCTTATTATTTTGTGCCAATTTTACACAAATTTCCTCACTATTGTCACTACTTGAATCATTTACCAAAATTATTTCAATTTCATGCTCATTTTTTAATTCAACAAATACATCATCAACAAGTTTTTCAATAGTATCAGAACCATTATAGACAGGAATACATACTGAAATCTTAGAATTCATTTAAAACCTTACATACTTTTTCAATATCATTTGCATTGTGGCAAAAAGAGATAGGTAAACTTAATACTTCTTTATGAATTTTTTCAGAAATAGGATACTCACCTTGCAAAATATTTTTCATAGCCTTTTGCTTATGTGGTGGAACTGGATAGTGAACTTCTGTTTTTATACCATTTTTCAATAGATACTCTTTAATTTCATCTCGTTTTTCATGTCTAATTTGAAAAATATGATATACGTCAAAATAATCATCTTCAACTACCGGCTTTACAAAATCATCTTTCAATAATGTAAAATATATAGAGGCTAAATCTCTCTTATGTTGTGTAATGTCATTCAGCTTTTTTAGCTTTATACTCAAAAAGCCAGCTTGCAATTCATCCAACCTTGAATTCATTCCAATGTAATCATTTATGTATTTTTTTGATGAACCATAATTTCTCAAAGATTTTAATTTATTAGTTAATTTTTCATCATTCACTAATATCCCACCTGCATCACCCAATGCACCTAAGTTTTTAGTAGGATAAAAACTAAATGCACCTATACCAAAGCTCCCTACATGCTTGTTTTTATACTTAGCTCCATGAGCTTGTGCGCAATCCTCAATTATATTAAGAGAATACTTATTTGCTATCTCTGTAATAGAATCCATATCACAAGCTTTCCCATATAAATGAACTATCAAAATTGCTCTAGTATTTTTTGATATCTTATCTTCAATTTTATGAGGATCAATATTATATGTAAAAATATCTGGTTCAACTAAAATAGGCTTCAAATTCGCTTTTATGATTGCCAAAATAGTAGCTATATATGTGTTTGATGGAACAATAATCTCTGAATTAAAAGGAAAATCTAAAGCTTCTAGTGATAAAATTATTGCATCTAATCCAGAAGCAACTCCAATAAAATCACCAACTTCAACAAAAGTTGCAAAATCTTTTTCAAATTTTTCTACACTTTTTCCTAAAATATACCAGCCACTATCAATAAAATCGTTGAAAAATTTTTTATATTCATTTTCAAATTCTTTGTTTACTGCACTAAGATTTTCATATTCAATCATTTTTAGAATAGCCTTCAAAGATATAATCCTCTGCATCATAATATTCAGATGCTAACACTAATAAAATACAATCATCTGTAAAATTTTGCATTGTATGCCAATCTTCAGGTGCTAATAATAACATTTTAGTGGGAGTATCTAAAATTACTTTGTACTCATCTACTCCATTATTAATATAAATTGAGCAACTACCACCAATAGCAATAACTGCTTGAATTGTTTTTTTATGTCTATGTCCACCACGTACAATATCAGTTTTTGTATTATAAATATAAAATACTCTTTTTACATCAAAAGATATCTCTTTTTCTATAACTGTTAAATCTCCACGCTCATCCCCATGCGTTCTCAGTTCTATTAACTTAGACATACTTTTTATCCAAACAATACAATACAATCAATTGAGTAATCCCTTCACATATCTTTCGTAATCATTTTTAGGATTCTCTTTAACTAATATAGAGAGTTCATTTTTTGAAATCCATCCACTATTATAAGCAATTTCTTCAATACATGCTATTTTATAACCCTGTCTATTTTCTATTGTCGCAACAAACATTCCAGCGTCTAATAAACTCTCTGGTGTACCAGTATCTAACCATGCGAATCCTCTTCCTAATAACTGAACACTCAACATGTCTTTTTTAAGATACTCAACATTTACATCAGTTATTTCTAATTCACCTCTAACAGAAGGTTTTATATTTTTTGCAATATCTACAACAGAGTTATCATAAAAATAAATTCCTGTTATTGCATAATCTGATTTCGGCTCTTTAGGTTTTTCTTCAATAGATACAACCTGAGAAGTATCTGTAAATTCAACTACACCAAAACGCTCAGGATCTTTGACCTTATAACCAAAAATTACTGCCTTTTTTTCCTGTTCAACTATTTTTACAGCATCTTCTAACGTTGGCACAAAACCCTGACCATAAAATATATTATCTCCTAGTATTAAACATACATTATCATCTTCAATAAAATCTTCACCAATAATAAATGCTTCTGCTAAACCGTTTGGTTCTTTTTGCTCAGCATATGAAATATTAATACCTAAATGACTACCATCTAAAAAAAGTTCTCTAAATTTTGGAACATCTGTGGGCGTTGAAATAATTAGTATCTCTTTTATTCCAGAAAGCATTAAAACAGAAAGCGGATAATAAATCATTGGTTTATTATAAACAGGTAAAAGCTGTTTTGAAATAGACTTTGTCATAGGGTAAAGACGAGTTCCACTCCCACCTGCTAGAATAATACCTTTCAATTTTGTTTCTTTTTAGGAATACTATCAATATCTATACTAATTGCTTGTAACAAAAACTGTACCCCTAATATAATTGGAAGAACAGATAACATTACTGTACCTGCACTATTTGCTTCATCTTGAACAGCCCCAATAATCCACCTATATAGTCCAAATCCAGTTCCGCCTAGTACCATTGGAAAACCTAGAATCATATATACAGAAGCCATATTGAAATCATACACAAAATATTTGTAAAAAACCCTTTTACAAAGCCCACGTAAAAGCTTCTGTGGAAAGCTAAAAAGTGTTTTTGTTATACTTAATGAACTTTCCTCGTCACCATATTTTGCAGGAATCGCTACATCAACCACTACAGCACTCTCTATATTTAAATTAATTAACATATCTGATTCAAAAAAATAACGCTTACTAAGAGAATCTAAATCTAAATCTCTCAAAGATTTCTTATTAATCGCAGTAAAACCATTCGTTGGATCCATTATATTCCAATAACCACTACTCATTTTAACCAAAAATGAAAGAGCACTATTACCAAAAAGTCTCATTTTAGGCATCTGCTTTAAAGCATTAAAATCATAAAAGCGGTTCCCTTTCGTATAATCTGCATTACCATCTAAAATTGGTTCAATGAGTAAGGAAATATAACTCGCGTCCATTTGTCCATCACCATCCACTTTAACAACAATATCAGTCCCTAAACTTAATGCTTTTTTATAACCACTAATTAAAGCCCCTCCTACACCCATATTAATTTTATGATTTATAATAATAAGCTTTTTTATATCTATAACATCTAAAACTTCATAAGACTTTTCGGGACAAGCATCATCGACTACTATAACTTCATCAATAAATTCAGGTAATTTTCTAACAACATTTTCAAGATGTGAACGAACTTTATATGCTGGTATTACTACTGCAATTCTTTTTTGTTTCATACTCAATTTACGTCCTTTTATAGACATCATCAAGACGAATAATATCGTCTTCACCTAAATAGTCGCCAACTTGTACTTCAATCAAAACAAGATTCTTTTCATATGGATTTTCTATTCTATGAATTTCATCTGCTGATATATAGATTGATTCATTCTTTTTAACAATGTACTCTTTATCTGCTTTTGTAACATTAGCTATCCCACTTACCACAATCCAATGCTCACTGCGATATTTATGTTTTTGTAAAGATAGCTTTCCACCAGAATGTACAACTATTTTTTTTATTTTATAACTATCTTCCTCTTCTAAAACCTTATACTGTCCCCATGGACGAAATACTTTTGAATGATAACGTACCAAGTTAGCATGTTCATTTTTCAACTCACCAACAATATCTTTAACACCCTGAGAAGAGCCACGCTTAGTTATAAGTAGCGCATCATCACTATCAACCACAATTAAATCATCTACATCAAGTGCTGCAATAAAACGATTTTGTGACTCAAAATAGTTCCTATTAGAATTTTTGAGTAGAATTGGTGCTTTAATCACATTTTCATTCTCATCTTTATCATTAATTGTATAAAGAGAATCGAAACTACCTAAATCTGACCACCCAAAATCACCATATACCATTTTTAAAGATTTACTTTTTTCAATTACAGCATAATCAATAGATATTTTAGGAATTTTTTTCATCTCTTCAACTGTAAAACGAAGACTATTTTTACAGTTTTTATATACATTCATAGATGTTTCATAAACTTCTAGTGCATTTGTTTTTAATTCATCAATATAAAGAATATTACTCAGCATAAACATACCTGAATTCCAAAAAAATTTATCACTTTTAATAAACTCTTTTGCCTTTGAAATTTCAGGTTTTTCAACAAAACGTTCTACCTCATTGATACCTTTTCTCTCAATGTATCCATAACCAGACTCAGGACGTGTTGGAGTAATACCAAACACAACTAAATTATTTTCTTTAGCGAACACAGTAGCTTCACCTACTGCATTTTCAAAATTAACATTTTGCTTTATTACATGATCGCTTGGTGTAACCATCATTAACTCTTCACCCCAATTAGCTTCCACATGAAAAGCTGCTAATGCAATTGCAGCAGCAGTATCTCTACCCTCTTCTTCAACAAGTAAAGTATAATCAGTAGCATTAATTTCTGATAATTGATTAAGTGCAACATAATACAATTCACTATTTAATACTATTAAAGTATGTGTTGACTGCTTATAATTACGTAAAAATGTTTGCTGAAAAAGAGTATTATTCCCATAAAGTGAATGAAATTGTTTTGGTAAAGAACCTCTCGAAACAGGCCAAAGTCTTGTACCACTACCACCACATAAAATTACATTTATCATTAAAAGCTTTTGTTCTCTCTATTTCGTTCTAAATCAGATTTTACCATCATATAACATAGTTCTTTCAATGACGTTTTAGCTTGCCAACCTAAACTCTCTTTTGCTTTTGAAGCATCACCAATTAGTAATTCTACTTCGCTAGGGCGATAAAACTTTGGATTTACTGAAACTAAAATTTTACCTGTAGCTACATCAATACCAATTTCATTTACTCCTTCCCCACTCCATTCAAGCTCTATGTTAACGGCTTTAAAGGCTTCTTCTACGAACTCGCGAACCATATGTGTATTACCTGTTGCCAAAACAAAATCTTCAGGATTATCTTGCTGAAGCATTAAATACATTCCCTCAACATACTCCTTAGCATAACCCCAATCTCGTTTTGCATCCATATTTCCAAGCTCTAGTTTATCATGTAATCCAAGTTTAATCTTCGCAACAGTATCAGTAATTTTTCTAGTTACAAACTCCTTACCACGTAATGGACTTTCATGATTAAATAAAATGCCAGAACATGCAAAAACACCATACGATTCCCTGTAGTTAATAGTGGACCAATGAGCAAATAACTTTGCCACACCATAAGGACTTCTTGGATAAAACGGAGTACTTTCTGATTGTGGTATCTCTTGAACTTTACCAAATAGTTCACTTGTAGATGCTTGATAAAACTTGATTTTAGGATTTATTATTCTAATTGCTTCAAGTAAATTCAAAGGTCCCATTCCAGTAATTTGCGCCGTGGTTTGTGGTTGTTCAAAAGAAACACCTACAAAACTTTGAGCTGCTAAATTATAAACCTCATCTGGCATAATATCTTTTATCATACGAATTGAAGCACCCTCATCCGTCAAGTCATACTCTATCAACTCTAAATTTTCATGCTCTTTAATACCAAGTTCATCAATACGCCAAAAGTTAACTGAACTTGTTCTTCTATATGTCGCATATACTTTATAGCCCTTGTTAAGTAAAAGCTCCGTTAAATATGCCCCATCTTGCCCAGTAACACCTGTAACTATTGCTTTTTTCATAAAACAATTTCCTTTTTGGCTATTTCAAATAGCTCATCAATCTTTTTTGAATATGTCTCTTTATTTAAAAATTTATATGCTTTTTCTGTCATCTGTGCATAATCAATATTATTATTTATAATCTCATCATAGTAATTAAAAAACTCTTCTTTATTCTCAAATACAATTACACCATTCTCTCTAGCTTCTTCAATATTTTCAAATATCCCACCAATACCCTTTGGTGTTGTCATTACAAGACGTTTTAGAGCAATTGAATCTAAAATTTTTGTTTTTACTCCAGTACCTGAGTAAATAGGAGCAACATGTATACCACTCCTACTCATTACATCCATCATATCATCTACAAAACCTGTAAATATTGTATTTTTATTAAGTCTCTTTTTCAAATTCTCTGATGGATCTTTCCCAACAACTTTAAACGTTATATTTGGATATTTTTTAGACAAATCTAAAAATATATCACCATAAAAATTTTCAACTGCAGTTATGTTTGGTTCAAAACTCATCACCCCTCTAAAAAGAAGTTCATTCTTGATGAAAGCATTATTTTGATAACTATCTAAATTTGTACTATCCATTGGAATTTTAAAATAGTATGAATTTTTTAAATTATCTCTTTTAATGTCTTCTTTAGAAACGTATAGCTTCTTAAGATTCTTAATCTTGGTATTATAACGAGCAGAAAGCAAATAATTTACAAATGAATAAATTTTTCTAATAATGTTTTTTTCATTTTTAAAATTTGAGTAAGCTAGTTGCTTCATTGAATCTGGCATCATAAATATTTCATTTTTAAGACCACTCGAATACTGTGTCATTGGATAAAAGTCATAAAAAATAAAATCATAATTATTTTTTTCAATAAATGGAAAATTTTTATCAAGATATAAAGAAAAATAAAGTGGATTAAGTTTAAGTAAATCTAAGAACATTGATACAACTGTTTTTGATTTGTTGTAATTAATAACCTTTATTTGATTCATATATTTTAATGAAAAGCTACTAAACGGAACAATTAATGTTACATCATTTTTTTTCAATAGTGATACTTGTATCAATTCTGAAACTATTTTTTTAATACCATCATCAATTGGATACGGAAATGAAGAACATACAAACAGTACTTTTTTTTTAGACAAATCTACCCCCAATCTACATTTAATTCTTATATATAAAAAATAATCTACTACTATATTATCAGAAAATCAATTTGCTTCTCTCCAAAATTTATTGTATATACTAACATATGTATTACATTTTTGACATATATCTGGAAATGTTCCATTTTGTTGCTGCTTAATAATTTCTAATCGTTTCTCTGAATTTAGAATATCAGTATAGCTCATGCTATTTATATCACCTATTTTAAGACTACTACTAGAATCTCTACAGTGACAAGCACTAACAATACCATCTGCATGAATTACTGGTGGTTGAAATAACAATTTGCATGCACCTTTTTTTAATGGTTCATATTTCATTTGTAAATCTGCTTCTTCTAAATCCTTTTTATCTATTTCTCCACCCCAATTATCAAAAATATCAATTTTAGATATTCCTATTAAACCGTTTTGCTGAAAAACTTTAAATTCATTCCAAACGTCTCCACGATAATCTAAAGGGGAACATCTAGATGATATATCTAATTTAAAATTAGTTTTAGTCTCACCAATAATTTTAATTAAATACTTTACATTACTTAATGCTCTTTCAAATTTATCAACGCCCATCACTTTTTTATATGTTTCCCTATCATAACCACCCCAAGATATGTGAATATCAAGTATATCTGCATAATCATTTACTAGTTTATTTGATAATTTGTTGCTTAAATTTATTGCGTTTGTAAAAAATACAACTTTACCGACATTGGTTCTTTTTAAATAATCAAGTCTTTCAATAAAAAATGGATCTACCAATGGATCACCAATAGTTGGAGTCAAACTGACGGTCCTATTATTATTCATACTATTTAATAAAAATTCATCCGCTATTTTCTTAAATAGATTCATGTCCATGTAAAATTTTTTGTCATCCTTTTTACCATAAATACAGAATACACAGTCTGCATTACAAACATTCGTTGCTTCAAGAGTAAGTGAATTATTATAAACTCCATTCATTCTATTCAACATTATTTTTAATATTTTATCTTTTTTAAAAAAATAATCAAAGGATACAAAAATAAAATCTCTCGTTTTTAAAATATAATTTTTTACAAAATTATAAATATAATATTTAATTTTCATCATATAAAGTCAACTTTCATAAATTTTAAATAATTTCTCAATATAAGCTTTTCTATCAAATTTTTTACTTGATAAAAGAGCATTAGATGAAAAAAGTTCATATTCTTTCACAATATATTTAATACTTTTCACAAATTCCACTTTAGTATGACATACATAACCATTAAAACCGCTTTCTATAATAATATCAGTACCCTCCGTCTGAGTAGAGACAACAGGTATTCCAAAAGAAAGAGCCTCTATTGAAACAAGACTAAATGATTCTGTATTTGATGTCAAAAGCAATATATCAATATTAGAATATAACTCATAATGATTTAAAACTACACCATGAGTTGTAACGTTATCTCTATTTAAAGACTCTTGTGAAATTTTTTTCAAATAATCACTACTTTCCTCACCAAGATGGACAGATCTATCACCAAAAATATTAAGCTCATATACATCTTTATCTAATAAATCTATAATATCAAAAGCTAATTCAAAATTTTTTACAGGGCTAAATCTTCCAACAATTCCAAGCCTTATTCTATTACTTAATTTTTTACTATCTATAGTATTACTGTTCACAAAAAAGGGCATTAAAAACTTTTTATCAACTAATTTATCAACTCTTTCATATTGAATATTAGTTGAAACAAGTGTTACAGGGTTTAACAATTTAAGTAAAAACTTGTTGATTAAAAAATATGTATCCCATTTGCCATGCGAAGTAAATACAATTTTTATACGAAATAAATATTTTACAATAACAAACGTTGGAAAAAGGTAGTGATCATTTAAATGTATAACATCAATTTTTTCTCTTCTTACAATAGAAATACATTTTAAAAATAAAGGAATAGATAGTCTTGGAAATGGGCCTAAAGTTCTTTTGAATTTTAATGATATCTTCGAAAAAATTCGATCTATTAATTGTTCAATTTGACTATTTGAGTTTGGCGTTAATAAAAAAATATTTATCTCTTTTGGCAATGAATTAATAACGTTTGCAATATATCTTTCACCACCTGCTATTTTATCAACATAATTTACAAACAATACATTCATTCAATTCCACCCCAAACACTTTCCTTAGATGCTGCTGCATCACATTTTTCACAGATTGATATACCTTTTCTTCCACGTTTATATAAATGCGTTAATAAGCCAAAGTGCTTTTTACTATACCATAAATCTTTAATAGACATCTTATTCAAATCACCCATTTCTGTCTTACCATATGAATCATAGCAACACAAACTAACTTTTCCATCAGGACGAATAATAAGCTGTTTAAATGGTAAGTAACATGATAAATCTAAAACTTTACTCTCTTTAGCATTTGGAGATGTACCACCCCTATTTGATAAAACTTCAGTTTTTCTTCTAAGAACAATCTTTGTTTTATTACTATGTATGTTCTCATTACTTTTATAATAATCATAAACTACTTGTACAGGTTTTATTAATTCTCCATCATCAGCATAATTATCAATTAGCAAGAAATCCAGTCCCGAGGCAAATAGTTTTTCATACCTATCTACATTAATCATAATTCCATTAGTATAAAGAATATGATTAGCCTTTGGAATATGCTCTTTTGAGTATTTTACAAATTCATAAATCCTATCATCCAAAAGAGGTTCATTATTGCTATAAAAGCTAATATCTCTATCATAATTTAATACACTAAGTTCATCAATAATTTTTTTAAATAAAGTCTCTTCCATCTTTTTATATACTCTAGTATCTGCATGCTTATTAACTGGACAAAATGAGCAATCATTATTACATCTATTAACCGTTTCAATTTCTACATGAGTAAAAAGTGGTTTATTTTTAAAGAACTCTTCTTGATCTTTTGTTATCTCTTTTGAAAAACTACTTTTTTTATATTTAGCATATAACCTATAAAGAGATATAGATTTTAAAAAAGTTTTAATTATATACCAAAGTGAAAAAGAATAACTATCTACATTAATCATCAAGCCTCCTTATAATATTAATAATTGTATCTAACCAATTATCGTGGTGTTTTGCCCAATCATTCAAAAAATTCTGTCTTGCAACTTGAATATTTTTTCTATTCCAAAAAGAAACTCTATTATCATATATTGAAAGAATTCTTTGAGCTGCAGCTACTGGATTATCAAAAAAAATACCTAATTTTTTAAATATTTCAAAATGTTTTATAAGTTCATCATCTACAATAACCAAATCCTTATCTAAACAAATAATAGTGGGTACATTGTACATAAAGCCTTCAAAAATAGAAGTACTAAGATAATCTACATAAAAAATTGCACAATTACTCAACCATACTTGTCGCTCAAATGAATGTGTGTAAGGTAAATTAAATATATCTTTAATTTCATCATCATTATTCAGTGATGTATATTGAACTGTCTGATGTGGCTTAACAATCATTTTATCGTTAAAACCTGCATTTATAATCTCAAATATAAAAGATACTTTATTTTTTACATATTTAGAAGAATGCGTTAAATAGCTAGAGTACATAGAAAAATTCATTCTTATTCCAGACAAATACAATATCTTATCATTCTTTTCTTCATGCCTGTTGTAAAATCTTGACAATCTTGGAGACGCAGCCGAAATAATTCTATCTTCATACCCAACCTTAGTCCAACCAAAACTTAAATAAAAATCACTAATTTTATATGAATAATTCTCTTCAGCATTATATTTTGGTGCACCATTTGCTCCTTCTTCCATTAATATAAATTTACTTCCATTCTCTCTAGCAAGTGCTATTTCAAATAATTGTTCATCTTGATATACACCATAAGAACCAACTATAGAATGTCTACCAATATAATCTTTTGAATTAAACAAATAGCGTTTAAAACAATGTGTCAACGAGGCAGGTGAAAATCTATTAATAAATTTAGAAATTATTCTTTCAATCACACTATCTCCAAGATAAAAGTCTAAGACAACCATCTCTTTTTTACACTCAATAACTTCCTTATATGAAAATGAAAAATCTTTATACTTAAATTTCATTAATAATTTTTCAATATTACTTAAAGTAAAATTATTGTACGATAGATATCTTGATGTTTTATTTTTTAAAACAAACCAAAATATCTTACTTAAAAAACTTTTACTTGTAGTTTCTTTTTTAACTACTGGTGTTATTATAGATTTTTTCTCAAACTTTATTTTACTAAAGTCTGCTTCCTCTACAATTAAAGAAATTAATCCATGTATATATTCATTCATTTCTTGACTATCATTTGTCATAGGATCAGACAATCTATTATAGTTAATTCTTGAATCTGTTATTACCACATATTTTGAACTAATTTGTTCATTTAATTTTAATAATTGATTGTAATAAAAATGTATTGAATGAATTATATGAGTAAGCCAATTTACTAGTATAGTACGCCAAAATAGCTTAGAATATCCAACACCATGATATTTATTAAGATAATTACCTAAGTATTTAATACAATTATCCACAAGCTTATCTGCTTCTAATAAACCAAAGTGTATATTTTCTTCTATTAATACCGCATCATAATCAATAAATAAATCACAAGTCGATTCTAAATATTCACGACTACTAATACACCACGGACCAAAAAAAATCTCTTCTTCGTACTTTTTATCTTCATTATAATTTTTATCCAATCTAGATATATGCAATAAATTATTTATTTTCATAACAAACATTCTTATTTAATTTAATTAACAACCGTCCTTAAAATAATTTTATAATTTTTCTAAACATATAAAGGGATTGTTCCGTATAGTATAGTATCTTGAGTAAATAGATTATTAATATTTTTAAATTGCATCAATATCAATTATTTATTAATGTCTCTGCAATTTTTAAATCAATTCTTTCATCAATATCAATAGACGCTTCTCTACTCATTTTATATGCAAATATATCATTTTTAATAAAAAAACTTTTTTCTTTTAAAAAAATTCTTCTTTCACATATATAAATAGCACCATTTATTCTATAATATTTTTCTAATTCCTGACCTCTTTTATTTAAAACCTCATCTTTCAAAAATCCAACCATAGACAAATCATCATCTAATGTATTTGACCACAAGGGTGAATGATCCATTTCACATACACTTATTATAGCTTCTGCATTTTTAGTTTCTAAAAGCTCAATAGCCCTGTCTATATGTTTCGTATTACGTAGTGGAGATGTTGGTTGAAGCAAAATAACATAATCATAATTTTCTATATTGTCAATCACATGTTTTATTCCATCAAATGAAGTAGCATTATCACTTGCAAACTCCTCAGGCCTTTTTATAATTTCAGCTCCAATGTTTTTTGATATTTCTAATATCTCATCATCATCACTTGATACAACCACTTTATCTATATATTCGCTTCTTAATCCTGCCTCTATGCTCCATGCAATAAGTGGTTTTCCAGCTAAATCTAAAACATTTTTTCTTGGTAGTCTCTTACTACCACCTCTAGCCAAAATAATCGCTAAGAAAGTTTTATTATTATTCAAAATTAAGACTTCAATACTTACAGTTAAAACACATCATGATATTCATTATTAGCTTTTTCAAACTCTTCAATTTTTCCAATATCTAACCAATACTCTCTAATAGGAAACGACATTGCATTATTAGTTAGTTTTATAAGCTTTTCAAAAAGCGCTGGCATATCATAAAATTCATTTTTAGGAATATAGTCTACAGCGCTGGGAGAAAGCATATAAATCCCAGCACTTACAAAAAACTTATGTGTTGGTTTTTCTTCTATCGATTTAATTTTTCCATTTTCTAATTCAACAACACCAAATGGAACTTGGAAATCATATTCACGAACACACATCGTAGCCATTGAACCATTTTCCAAATGATAATCAAATAAATGTTCAAAGTTTACATTTGTAAGTAAATCTCCATTCATTACAAAAAATGGTTCACTTGGATTATTCTTCAATAAGCTTAATGCTCCAGCTGTACCCATTCTTTTTTCTTCAAATATATACTCAATATTTACACCAAATTTACTACCATCATCAAAATAATTTTGAATAATATTTGATTTATAATTTACACACAACACAATATTAATAAATCCGTAGCTCGCAAATCTACTTATTATTGTCTCGAGTATAGGTTTTCCTCCAACATAAAGCATTGGCTTAGGAACGTCATCCGTCAAAGGACGTAACCTAGTACCTAACCCTCCAACCATTAAAATAACTTTATTTGATCTATTTTCTTTTAAAATTAGTTCATCTAAAATTTCAAGTCCGACCAAGCTTCCATTATTATCAACTATTGGTATTTGATGTAATTTTTTTATTGCACATAAATTAATAATTTCATCTTTACTATCATTTACATTTGCTACAGTAGGTGTTTTAAAATAAATATTTTTTATTGACTCATCCAAAGATATATTATTTAATAAAGCCCTTCTTATATCGCCATCAGAAATAGTTCCTAAAAGTTTCTTATTATTATCAATAACTAAGACTAATTGCTTAGCGCTTTCATCAATTATTTTAAGTACTTTAATTATAGAAGTATCTTCATTTACGATAATATCTTCGATATTTCTCATTAATTATTTTCTTTCCAAATTGGATTTATCAATTTCCACTTATTATATTTTTTTTCCCATAAATGAGAAGACCTCCAACTATCTATTACCATATAATAATGCTCTTTACTAATGTCACAATAATTTAAAAAAGTTTTAAAATGTAAATCAGGAAATTCACCATCGAACCTTTTTACAAGCCTTATGCCTTCATCTCTTGTGATATGTCCATCTCTTATTTCATGAGCCGTATCTGATGTTGTGCGACCTAATCCAAATTTAATATATGCTAAATAATAATGAAAACCATCAATTTGATCATCAAAAGATGCATATTTAGAATAAGTACCCTCATTTCTAGCATATCTGGGCTTAAATCCAGTATGTTCTACTGCATGATAATATAGTTCTTGAGGTACCCATTTTTTATAGTAACCAAAGAAATGGATATCTAATCCCAACTTCTCAAGTTTTTCATTTTCTGGAGCTTTATACGGCGAAAGATCATTATCAGAAATTCCATGTTCAAGTAAGTCCTCAGGGGCTAGCCCTGAAAAATAATGTTCTTTATGATCTGTTTTCCAATCACGATTTGGCTTAAAAGCGTTCTTCATATTGCCACCATATTCAACTTCACCATTTTCTCCATACATAATTAATGAAATATTATGCTTTAATGCCATTTGCATTGGATAGTGAGTTTGACCATATATAAATGGCTGAAAAGGATCTCCTAAAATTTCAAAAGATATCTTAGTTAATTTTCTATGAACTATACCATTTGGTGTACCTAGAATATTATCAAACCCACCAATATGTATATGTTTTTGAAAATTATTAAATCCATCTTTTGTCCAAAGGTGTGGTGACCAAGTCACAGTCAATGGGTTCATTCCATATTTGTATTTTAGTTGATAAGCTACAAATGCGCTATCTTTTCCTCCACTAGAAGGAACAATTACATCGTAAGAGCCATTGTTCTTTCTATATTTATCACATAACTCTCTTAATTCTTTATCTCTTAATTTCCAATCAATTTTTGTCTTTTTAAACTCTGTATATTGGCAAGCTGCACATACTCCATTTTCATCAAATGTTATTCTAGGTCTTTGATTCGATATTGTACATTTAGTACAAAATTTAACCTCAGTTGGTAAATTATATCTATTTTTAGTATCTTTATTTTCAATCATAATTTTATTCCTATAGTTCAATAAAGTTTTTAAATAATTTTATACCTGCTTCACGGCTCTTTTCAGGATGAAATTGTACACCAAAAATATTATCTTTTTGTATGGAAGAAACAAACAAATGATTTTCATATGTAGCAGTTGATACTACATCATGAAAATTAACTACTTCATAAGAGTGCATAAAATAGAATTCTTCATTTTCAATAGTACTTAGCAGTTTATTTGATTTAATTACATCAATCTTATTAAATCCAACATGAGGAACTTTTGCTTCTACTCTTATAGGGTGAACCTCTGCGTCTACCACACATAACCCTTCTGTTTTGCCATATTCAAAACCAATAGATGAAAGTATTTGCATACCAAGGCAAATACCTAAAGTAGGCTTACTAATTATTGCTTTTTTTAGCGACTCAAACAAATTATCATTCTTTAATTCATGTATAGCGTCCTTAAAGCTTCCAACACCAGGGATAACTATTTTATCTACACTATTAAATTCCTCTTTGATATTAATAATTTGCACAACTCCACCAGCCTTTTCAATGGCTTTTTTAATACTATGAACATTTCCAGCTATACCATAGTTAACAATACCTACTATATTGTTCATCCTGACACCCCTATAATATTTTCTATCATATAATTTTTAATTTCACCAATTGTATATTCATCATAGTGAAGTAAACTAGCAATTGCCACTCCACTTGGTCTAGCATATTCTATTAGCTCTTTTATATCTTCTAGTTTTCCAGCACCACTTGATACAACAACTGGTATATTTACACTATCTACAACTTGTTTAGCAAGTTCTATATCAAAGCCTTTTTTAAGTCCATCACAATCTATGGATTGTAGTATAATTTCACCAGCGCCACTTTGTTCCACTTCTTTAACCCACTCTAACACATCTTTACCACTTTGTACTTTTCCACCATCACTATAGCACTCATACCAATTATCCCACTTTTTAGCCTCAATATTTACAACAACTGCTTGACTTCCAAAAATCTGAGCTGCCTGATTTATAATTTCAGGATTTTCTTGAACTGCATATGTGTTTATAATTACCTTATCAGCTCCACTATGAAATAACTTAGAAAAATCTTCAATATTACGCACTCCACCACCAACACCAAGTGGAATAAATAATTCATTAGCCGTACTTTCAATCTCATCAAATAGTATGTCTCGACGATACAAAGATGCCACAATGTCAATATATATTACTTCGTCAGCACCTTGATTGTAATATTTTTTTGCAAGTTCTGCAGGAAATCCAATTTTTCTTAAACCCTCAAAATGTACAGGTTTTACCACATATGGTGGTTTAACATCTAGTTTTACAATTACTCTAGTTTTCACATATATTCCTTATTTGCCTTAATATCAAAAAAAGATTTTTTTAGCATATTATCTAATACTACTTTTTTAATAATATTTTTTATTTTTTTACTTGCTCCACCATTACCATACGGATTATTTACATTTAATAAAACTTTATGAAATTTACTAGTATATAATTTAGTAAAAGCATCGTTTATTGACTTCTTATTGCTGTCACAATTTATTACACTATTTGCCATAATACGACCTTTTTGTCTGTCTCCTATATTTATGGTACCTATTTTAAAAGTAGGAGCTTCAGTAAGTCCACTTGAACTATTACCAACAATTGCATCCATATATTGTAACGCACTTAAGTACCTCAGTTGTCCTAGCGAAACAAAGCCTACTGATTTATAATGATGATTTTGAGTATATTCATCTATCATTTCATTAATAATTCTTCCATTTATATCACTGTTTGCTTTTGTAAATATTATATTTGTATCTTTTAATTCATCTACAACGTCTAACAAATCTTGGAATTGCTCAAAAGCTGTTGAATCTTCTAAGGTGACAGGATGAAAAGTAACTAAAATATTTTTCTTATTTAATTTAAAATCTATTGATTTTTCAAATTCTTCCTTGCTTAATAACATGAGTTTTTTAATATTATCTATCCCAAGTCCACCAACATTAAAAACTCTACTAGGGTTTTCTCCCAATTGAATAACTCTATTTCGATACTCTCTAGTTGCTGTAAAATGTAAATGGCTCATTTTGGTAATACTGTGTCTTATAGATTCATCAAAGGCACCTTCAGTACTTTCCCCGCCATGAAGATGTGCAATAGGAATTCTAGCTATCATAGCAGAGCTAACCGCTGAGAATATTTCATACCTGTCGCCTAAAACTAACAATATATCAGGCTTTAATTCATCAAAAGCTTCTGAAAAAGATATTTGAGATAATCCCATAGATTTAGAGATACCAACTGAAGTGTCAGATGACAAAAGCATCTCTATTTTTTTATCTATATGAAAGTCTTTTTCAATTATCTTGTATGTCAGTCCAAATTCAGGACTCAAATGCATACCAGTAACTATTAATTGGAGTTCCAAACCTTTGTCCTCTTCTATCTCTTTCATCAACCAATACAAAAGACCATACTCAGCACGTGTTCCTGTTATTGCACAAATCTTTCTTTTCATATCAATTCATCTTTCTCATAATCTTTTAAGGCTATTGAGCCAACAATATCATCCCATCTCATAGGACTTATTCCATTACCTGGTCTTTTTATGGCAAGATTACTTTCATTAAGAACATCACCTTTTTTAATCTCACTACTTGCAACTATAGATTTTCTTGCAATATTAATATTTGGTTTTTCGCTTTTAGAGGCTACTTTGATACTACTTCCAAGTGCTAATTCAATATTTCTTATTGATTTTACCATGGCGATAAGCTCATCTGGTTCGAGACTTGCTTTATGATCAGGTCCATCCATAGTTCTATCTAACGTAAAATGTTTTTCTATTACTTTTGCGCCCATAGCCACTGCGGCGATATCTACTTCTATTCCCAAAGTATGATCACTATACCCAATGTCCACATCAAATGTATGACCAATGGTTACCATAGCCCTTAAATGTACATCTTCCATTGGAGTTGGATACATTGTATTTGCATGAAGTACTGTAATATATTCTCTTGAAGTTCCAGAATTCATCAAAATAAATAATGCTTTTTCTATTTCACCAATGTTTGACATGCCTGTTGAAAGTATTACTCTTTTACCTAAGCTACCAATTTTCCTAAGATATGGCAAATTTGTAATCTCTCCGCTTGGAATTTTAAATATTTTCAACTCTAAATTGTTTAATAAATCAATACTATCTAAGTCAAAAGGAGTTGATAAAAACATAATTTTTTTCATTTTACAATACACTATTAATTCATGGTAAGCTTCTATATCTAACTCTAATTTTTTTATCATATCAAACTGTGTTTCATCCGACTTTGTGGTTTCATTTTGATAATCAGCTTTATGAGCATTTTTAGATACTAAACTTTCCGTTTTAAATGTTTGAAACTTTACTGCATCAGCACCGGATTTTACTGCTACATCTATAAGCTCTTTAGCAAGTTCTATTGAGCCATTATGATTTACACCCGCTTCAGCTATTATAAATACACTCATATTTGAAGCTCACCAGCTTTAATAAACCCATCAATTTCTATATACTCTTTTATTGTTGCATTACTTCCGATAAAACTATCTTTTTTAACAAATACACCGCCATTTATTACTGATGCTGTAGAAATATGACAATGATCTTCTATTATCGAATCATGCTCCACTAACGCTTTTGTATTGATAATACAATTCTTACCAATTCTAACACTTGCATTTACTAAAGCATGATGCATTACAACAGTACCCTCATCAATAAAAGAGTGTTTAGATACATAAGCTAATGGTGATACAATAACAGGCAAATTAAATCCTATATCCTTAAGCATTTTAAACAATCTAACCTTTATTATATTAGTTTTTATATGTCCTACAGTTACAACTGCATGTTTATATTCTTTTGCTAATTCTACTAAATTATCATCACTACCTATAATTTTATACCCACTTACATTTTGACCAAAAAACTCTTTTTTATCAATAATTCCTGCAATATTATATTTACCATTTAATTCAATTACATCAATTACAGACTTGCAATGACCTCCACCACCAATTAAAAGTATTTTTTCTTTCATACTCTTACACTACTTGAAATATTTACAACTCTCTGTTCTAAATACTTTGAATTTTCTAAATTACCTTGTTGTGCATCTTTAAACATTTCCAGCTCATTCATAAGTTTCCAAATTGGTCTTGTCATTACACCATTTTTATTTGTAAAGTCTAAAAAAGCATCTCTTATATTCACATCTTTTACCATTATGGCTTGTAACCAATAATTTGATTTAGAATCTACTGGTTCTTTAATAAAATTAATTTTCTCATCATCTTTAAAAAACTCTTCATATTTTAATGCTAATTCCCTTTTACTTGATATAAAAATATCCAATTGCTCTAATTGGGCAACAAGTAAAGACGCATTTAAATTTGGCATACGATAGTTATACCCTATCTTGTCATGAACATATTCCCATTTATGATGTACTTTTGCAGTAGTTGTTAAATGTTTTGCTTTTTTTGCCAATTTTTCATCGTCAGTCACAATAACTCCGCCACCACCACTTGTAATAATTTTATTCCCATTAAAAGAAAAAACTCCTAATCGACCAAAGGTACCTGTATGTTTACCCTTGTAATAAGAGCCTAAACTCTCTGTTGCATCTTCAACCAAAGATATTCCCCAAGTATCGCATATATCTTTAATTTCATCAATTTTACATGGATGTCCAAACGTATGCATAGGCACACAAGTTCTAATTATCCTCTTAGTTATTCTATTAAAGCACTGACCATTTTTTATTTCACAGTTATCTCCTAGGAACTCTTTTAGAGACTTTGGTGATAAGCCCATAGTATCTAAATCAACATCTACAAATATAGGCTTTGCTCCAATATAGCTTATTGCATTGCAAGTAGCAATAAACGTTAATGGTTGAGTTATAACCTCATCGTTTTCTTCAACGCCTGAAAGGATGAGGGCCAAATGCAATGCGCTAGTTCCATTAACCGTTGCAATAGCATAACCACTACCAACTTTTTTTGCAAATTGCTCCTCAAACATACCCACATATTTTCCTACACTTGAAACAAATGTCGAATCAATACAATCATTTAAATATTTTTTTTCATTTCCGATAAACCTTGGCTCGTGTAATGGGATGAACTCTTTTGTGCTATATATATCTCTGATAAAATCAATTATTTCTTTCATAACTACATCTTACCGTCTAAATATTTGCCTGTTTCTTTATGTTCAAAGTCAGGTATCATCGTAAAAAACTCTTTTATAATATCTTCTTTACTCCATGACATCTCTTTCATAAAAGTTTTAATAGTTTTTTCAAAATTATTTAATTTATCCTCATTGAAAACAGCTTCATTTTTAATCACGCCAAACCCATTAAATTTATCCATATCTAAAATTTCGCTATCTGTAAAAAATTCTTCAAAATTTTTTTCACCTGTTGTATCACTACTAGTAAATAGACAAGGCCATTTTCCACTTAAAGGAAGAGTTTTAGACAATACTATTGCTTCACTCTCACTCTCACATAAGAAAGGCTCATACCCTAAATCCTTAAGATATTTAACAGCAATATCAGCAAATGATATAAGATGCAAATTCTCACTAAGTTTTGGAAAAAATATATCTCTATTCTCTCCAAATATACAAGACATAAGACAAAGCTCACCACTTTCTTGCGCAGTTACAAAATATCTCTTTATATCATTAGGTACAACTATTGGTTGAGATTTTTGGATTCTTTGATTAAAGCTATGAAGAAGTGATCCATCAGAAAAAGCAACATTTGCAAATCTTGCCGTAGAAATAGGAATCTCCAAACTCCTTCTCATCAAAAACATTTCCATAATTCTCTTACTAGCCCCCATCATGTTAACTGGATTTGCTGCCTTATCTGTAGAAACACAAAAATATTTTTTTGTACCATTTTCGATTGATTGTTTTAGCGTTTTTTCTGTATTAAAAATATTTACATTTATCATACGCATAAGAGTAAAAGGATCTTTTTCACTTCGCACATGTTTCAACGCAGAAAGATTTAATACGTAATCGTAATCACCATCGTTTTTTATAAAAGTGTCATACTCAGTGGTACCGATATCTAATGCAAATGTTTTAAACTCACCATCAATATAACCAAAAGAGCTTCTAATATCGCGTACCAATTCAACCATATTATTTTCACTAATATCTACTACATGAAGTTTCTTTGGATTTCTTTTAAATATCTCCTTAACTACAGCCTGTCCAATTGAACCAGCTCCGCCTATAACTAGAAATGATGAAGAATTAATAATTAAATTCAATTCTTTAAAATATTTTTCAATATCTTGACTGAAAAGTTTTTCATTACGTCCAATAATATGTAACTGATTAATCACTTATATTACCCTTCTAAACTCACATTACTTATTCCGTATTTTACTTTAAAAAAAGCAATAAAACATAAATGAAAAATTTTACTACTTGACAACAATAATAATATTATTAAAATTTACCAAATTTAATTCTTGCTTTACTTGACAATATAAATAATGTAGCTCTAAAATCAAAAATTTTAATTAAATTAAACAAATCAAACTTACGAAAGGAATAGAGTACCACTTTCTTATAAGAATCGTAATAATCACCTGTCCTTAATAATTTTTTAAACTTATATTCATTTATAAAGTTCTTATGATAGTCAATAGCTATATTTATATTTTTATTTTCATAATACTTTGCAATCCATCTATTTATTTCATTGGTCCTCATTTCAATTGGAAAAGACTTAAGCTCTTCAATCATGCCGTCTTTATACATATAACTAAAAACGTAATTAGTAACTGATGAAATTGTCTCCTTATTACCATTTGAATAAGCTATCGTTAAAACTTTCATAAATGATTTATTTTTTTCTTTTTTTATATAGTCTAATATATATTCTTTTGTAGAATCAATGGGCATACTATTTAAAAAAGATTTCATTTTTTTTGTAAAATTATTGTTTACTATTTCAAAAGTCTTTCCATAAGTAAAAACAACAGTTTCAACTTGTATCATTGCATCATATATAGGCAGTTTAAACAAAATATCAGATTTTAGAACTTTTGACTCATTAGCATTAACTGATTTTAAATAATTCTCAATTTTATTTTTATAATTAGATGTATCAATATTTAAATATGTTAAGTAATAATCTAATGGCACATTTCTATTTACATATTCTACATAATCAGCTATGAGCTTAGAAGATTTACCATTACTATTAAAAAACATATATTCACTTATCTCATTAGGTAATATTTCTGCATTTCTAATTTTGTTATATAAATCATAATGTGCAATTATATTTTTTCCATATTTACCAAAATGTTCAAATAAAAAGTAATTATTTTTGTAATCATAAACTGATGGCATACTATTGTCTATATCAATCAGTATAATAATTGGCTTTTTCATAATTATCGCAGGATACAATGCACTAGTTACTAAACTACAGACAATATCAACAGATGAAATCTGCTCAACTAAATCTACCATTTCATCAATCAATATAATATTCTTTGGAATAAGTCCATTTGAAGCCAACTCTATATGATAAAAAAGATGATTTTTTTTCATATCTTCGCTTAACTTGCTAAAAATATTTCTAGGCCGTAACAAAATCTCATACTCAGGATTTTCTTTCGCTGCTTTTATTATAGATTTTGCTAAGGAAAGCTTACCTTTACCTACATGTGGATTATGCTCAGCGTCAATAAAAAGAAGTTTATTGCTATGTGTATTATTCTTCATATTATAACAACGATCATATTCTGGTGCATTAACAGGTATACAATCTATTAAATAACCAGCATCTTTTTGCACTTTCTTATAAAGGTCACCATAGCAAAAAAGGACATTAGAACGTATATAGTTTTCGGACATAACAAACTTACTTGAAAGAGTATGAAAACAAATAGAAACAAGATATGTATTAGAATCATATATTGCTTCTAATATATAAGATGGAATATAACTTTGACCAATAAAAACTGTTGAAAATTCTTTAATATCAATTCTAGAGTTATCATGTAAGTAAGTATACGATATGCCTAGTTTATCAAATGCAATCCTATTTCTTAAAGAATAATCAGTAAGCAAAATCGTACACCCATATCCTCGAAAGATAAACTCCTGAACTATGTAGCTCATAGAATTTGAAATTGAATCCTGTCCTGATATAAATAACAACTTCACAATTTTATCACTCACTTCCTACAATAAAATCTATATACTACCTCACCATGTACTATTTGGTAATTTTTGCAAACTCCATAACCATCTCTACATTATTTAAAAATATTTTTATGTTGCATTATATTTATTGGCAATTTTATTTAGAGTTCTTTCACCATTAAATAATTCAAGCACCAATCTAATTTCCCCCATTTCCACTTCTTGATATATTACAACTTTTCATCTTAAATTAAGAACTTCAAGTAATTGCACGTAAGCTTGTCTAAATTCATCAAAAGTTAAATCAGTAACTTTCATAACTCTAATATCATCATTTTTAGGTATTACAATTACTAAATCTTTTCCAACTCTCTTTTTATCATTCTTCATAGAGTCAATCAAAATGTTTTCATCAAAAAAATTTAACTTTAGTTCAATATATATATTTGGTAAAAAAAGTTTTTTATTTAAAAATTCAAATGTTTTCTTTGTTATTAAATTTCTATTCAAAGCAACGATATCCGCATATATCATTCCAATTGTAACTGCTATTCCATGAGGAATTTTATAGTGAGATGCATTTTCTAACGCATGACCAAAACAGTGTCCATAATTAAATAAATTTCTCTTACCTGTATCAAATTCATCTACATCAATATAAGATTTTTTTACCTTCATGGTATTTTTAATAGTTTCTAATCTATTTTTTCCATTTTTTAACTGTTCAATCATTTTAAGAATTGATTTAAAATTCTTAGGATAGCTTTCTTTCAATAAAGCAAATTTAATTACTTCACCTATGCCACTATGAAAATCTTTTGCACTTAATGTATTTAAAAAGTCTGGCTGTATATATATTTCATGAGGAGGATAAAATCCACCCAATATATTTTTATATGTTTCTAAGTTTAATGAAGTTTTACTTCCTATACAACTATCTGCTTGTGATAAAAATGTTGTAGGTATAAATATCCACCTAATTCCTCTATATACTGTTGAAGCTACAAAGCCAGTAATATCTTGCGTAATTCCTCCACCTATCGAAATTAATGTTATATTTCTTTTGGCATCTTGTTTTGCTAAAAATTTATATATTTTTTTAACTGTTTCTAATGTTTTTTTCTCTTCTATTGCATCAATCAAAAAAAGTTCATTATGATTTATCTGTTCAAATAATTTTCCATAAAGACTGTATACTTTTTTATCTATCACAAATACTTTTTTCTCCAAAGAAGTAAGCTTCCTAAGAAAATTAAAGTTTTTATGAAATAGCACTTCATAATTATGAATATTTGAATTAAGTTTTAATTTTGTCATGCGGTAAACCCTCCATCAATAACTAATGTTTGCCCAGTAATATAACTATTTTCGTCACTTATTAAAAATTTTACACTTTTTGCAATTTCTTTAGGAGATGCAAGTCTTCTTAATGGAATTTGTTTCCGTATATCACTTAACTCTTCACGATTAAGTGACTGCATTGTCAAATCCGTTGCAGTAAAACCTGGACATACAGCATTAACTAATATATTATACTCTCCAAGCTCTCTTGCAAGTGCTTTTGTTTGACCAATAATACCAAATTTTGTACTACTATATAAAGTCCTTTTTTCCTTACTTTTTATTCCCCAAATAGAACTTATATTAACTATTTTCCCAAATCCATTATCTTTCATATTTTTCATGCAATGCTGAATCAATTTTAATGGTGCTACTAAATTTATGGTATTAATTTTTTCAATATCTTCATTTAGTATTTCTTCAATACCTTTTATAATGTTTATTCCTGCATTATTAATTAAAATATCAATATTTGGAACTGTAGCAAAATAATTTTCAATGCTACCCAATTCAGTTAAGTTAAGTTCTTCTCTGGACGGAATTAAAACTTCAAATTCATCTTTTATTTCATCAAAAATTGCTTTTCCTATTCCTCTACTTGCACCTGTCAGCAAAACTGTTTTTTTATTTATCAATATAATACCCTGATTGATTATAAATCGTCTCAACAAGTTCCATAACCTTCAATGCATCTTCGCTATTTCCATTATAAACTTTTTTATTATTTAATATACAATCCACAAATTCATCAAGTTCAAGTTTCCATGACTCATCTGTATCAAAAAATATTTTTTCTTCTCTTGGCTTACCCATTGCAAATGTATCATCTTCAAATTGTCTTTTTGCAATACTTAATGTCTCATCGCCATAGCTCCTAGTGCTAGACAAAATTCCATCAAGATTTATATATCCGTTTTCAAAACTCATCTCAAGTAAAAATTTATGTCGCCATTGTGTTGCAGATGAATGAATGGATGCTAGAACATGATCTTTTGTTTGCATAATTGCAAAAGCATTATCCTCAACATTCACATCCCAATAATTTGTTTTTACCATACTTTTTACTTCTTCAAAATCACTCGCAAAAAACCTCATAAGATCAAGCATATGAATACCTTGATCTATGAGTATACCTCCACCAGATTCATCTTTATTATTTCTCCAATTTTTGACGTATTGATTTCCCCCAGCCTTTCCATAAACACCCCTCATCCAAAGTAATTTACCAAAAACATTATTATCAATTAACTTTTTTGCTTCTATGACAGAATGATGATATCTATGATTAAATCCATATTTTAATACTAAACTATAATTTTTTTCTACTTCCATAACTTCTCTAACTTCTTTCGAAGTTCTTGCTGGTGGCTTCTCACAAAAAACATGTAAATTATTATTAAGTGCCTTTATAGTGTATTCTGGTGCAAATTTATTAAACGTGCATATTATAACAGCATTAAGCCCTTCAATATTAAATATATCATCAACATTACTGCATTTTACTATATCATCGAAACCATTCAATTGAGAACTATCTATATCATATGCTGCTATCAATTTTGTATTTTTATTATCATTAACAGTTTTAGCTCTAATCTTTCCAATCTTGCCCATTCCTACAATAGCAACATATATCATAATTAACCTAATGATATATAATATGAATAAATTATGTGATCCAATATCATATGAACATCCTCTACCAACCCATACTCACCTTTTGGTGCATCGACATGGAAATTAACATCAGACAACTCTTTCAATATTCCACCATCAAAACCTGTACAGCCAACTATATTAACATCCTGTTCTTTTGCATATTCTACAGCTTTTATAATGTTTGGAGAGTTTCCACTACATGATATTGATATCAATAAATCTTTTTCATTAATAACATCTTCTAATTGCATGTAAAAAAAATTTTCAAAACCTATATCATTTGCTATAGCAGTACCAACTGAACTATTATCTGCTAAAGAAACAACATTGAATTTTCTTATACCTCTTCTTTTGAGTCCTATATTTAAATCATTTGCCATATGTGAAGCTGTTGCAGCACTTCCACCATTACCAATTACATATACTATCCCACCATTCTCTTGTGTGGTTTCAAGTAGTGCAATTATCTGATTAATAGATTCAATATCAATATTGTCGAGTAAGCCTTTTAGTCTATCAATATAACCTCTTATGAATATCTCTTTACTCATTTTAACTCTTTTTGTGCGATTACAGTAGCAAACGAACTTAATAGATTTTTTTGTATAAATGCCTGAAATTCATCAATTGCTTTCAAATTATATGATTTTTTCAAATATTTTAGGAAATTTGGAATATTTTTAGAATCACTGTTTAAAATATTTTTAACATCCAAGTTCCCAGGGGTATTTATCTCTTTAATTGCCAAACTATTCCTTTGCATCAAATGCCTAATACCCTCAATAGATAATAAATTCTGGTGTTCAATGGGATAAACTTTGCTGTCTTCTTGCAAGGTTAATATATCTATTCCGCTACCAGTACGAAGTGAAACATATAAATATGCATTTTCTTTTAATAAACTGTATACAGATGAAAATATCTCATTAAGTCCCATCTGTTTTTCTATAAAATGATCTAAAATTATTAAATCAAACTGTTTATTACTCTTGGTATCATCTATTTCAATATCATAAATAACAGCGTTAAAATTTTGAAACACCTTTTCAAATAAATATTTTTTATTACCAAAGTATGCAATTGTAAAGTTGACTCTTTTATTAAAAAGCCTAGAAAACAACATTTCTAAATAAAACGAATTTTTATGAGCAAGATTATTTAAATATTGTTTATACGTATTACTTGTATAAATTTTTTCATCTAATTCGTCATTATAAACTAAAAGTTCTTCTTTAGACAAACTATTTTGCACATATAAGCTCATACATTCACTACATTGTACATAATGAAAACCATATTTATTAAATGCAGTTTGATAATTTTTACTCTTACATGCCGGACAAATAGTTTGTATTAACACATTATTATGCTTATACTCCTTGTGTTTCTCTTCTAATAAAACATCTATTGCAGGAGGCTTAAACTCATATACATCAAATAAATTTTCGTTTATTAAACTCACAAGCCACCTTTAAAGTACTTTTCTAGATGATAAATAGAACTCATACCCATTGCTTCAACCGCCTCTTTTGCATTACCACCAATATGTGGTGTAGCAATTAAATTAATTAGTTGTAACATCTCTTGATCTTCTGGCGGTTCTTCAAAGTATACATCCATAGCAGCTCCACTTATAATTCCATGTTGCAAAGCATGCTTTAAATCTAATTCATTTATAATCCCACCTCTGGCTGTATTTATAATATACGCATTTTTCTTCATCATTAACATCTCATTGATTGTAATCATATTATATGTCTTATCTGTTAATGGCGTATGTATTGATATTATATCTGCATTTTTATATATATTTTCTTTTGTTGTTTTTATCAAATTATTTTTATTATAATAATCATCTTGTTCAATTATATCATTAACAAGTATATTGCAAGCAAATGGTTTTAAAAGTTTAATCAACTCTTTTCCAACATATCCAGTACCAATAATACCTACCGTTTTCCCACTTAATTGAAAACCACCATTTTTATTCCATTTTCCATTTTTTAGCTGATTTGATGTTATATATAAATTTCTACTTAGCATTAACATAAATCCTAATGCCATCTCTGCTACTGAAGTTCGATTTACCCCACCAGTCCAACCTACAGTAATATCTTTTTTTTTACAATCTTCTATATTAATATTATCTAGTCCAACACCGTACTTTGAGATAATTTTCAATTTCTTAGATTTATCTAAAATACTAAAATCAATTTTATCTAATCCAACTATAGCACCATCTGCATCGCTAAGGTACTCTATCAGTTCCTTTTTACTAAAGCGTTTTCCATCATTATTTAAAATTACATTTGAAAATATACTTTTTATTTTTTTCACTAAAAATTCATTTTTAGAAAATGCTATGGACGTAACAACTATTTTTATCATTTTAAAGTTTCCTACAAACAATCATCATGTGTGAACTAAACAAATTTTTACTTATACACTGTTGAATATCAACTTTGTCTTCATTATCTCCATAATCAATAAATGCTTTCCAAAATCTATCGTTTATAAAATTCTTATTGTTTTCGATAATATCCAAATCTAACTTTCCTGGTGTTGTAATTTCTAATACTTCAAAATCGAGACTACACAAAAGAAATTTAATTGATTTTGGATTTAAGAAATTTAAATGATGAGGGGGAGAAATAGATTTTGATTTATCCCATAAAACTTGTATATCAATACCCATAGAACTAAGAGTAGTAAATATAAATACATCTCCACTATTAATTATATTTTTTAACTTAACAAGAAATTCTTTAGGACTGTACAAATGTTCAAATAATTCAAAACTGACAAAACTCTTACCAGAAGAAGGCAAGTCATCCTTATTCATGTTTTCTAAAAATTTTTCTACAACCGTCAAACCTTTATCTCTGCATATTTGTGCTAAATTTGATGAAGGTTCAACTACAATAGGCTCAATAGGACTAATTTTTTTAAACTCTTCTGCAAATATTCCATAACCACCCCCAATGTCTACAATATATTTACTGTCCGGTGAAAAGAAACTTAATTTTTCCATTACCATTTTTGCCTTAGGCTTCCAAAGTTTTTCTCTTCTTGCCTCTTGAGTAACTTTATAAAACGTAGTTGCCCAATACTTTGAAGATTCTGATTCCATATAATAACGATTAAACGCATCTTTTTTTGGTCGTGGACTAACATAAAGCGTTTTACAATCTTTGCACTCCTTATATGAGAAAGAATCCTTCTTAAACATAAATTCACCATCTTTACCGCAAGCAGGACACAAAACCTCAATGGTATCTTTACCTTTAAAAAATATTTCAATATCATTTTTAGATAAAGATAAATACTTGTCAAAAATCTTTTTTGGCCTTATCTCTTCTTCTTTCATTATTTTAAATACTTTTTAAATAGGATATCTTCTCTCATTAATGTTTTAACAATCTCCAAATCTTCCTTAGTATCTACTGCTTTTGTTCTAAACTTTGTATGTACCATTTTGACATTTTTTCCATTTTCAAGAATTCTCATCATATCAACAGACTCAATAATCTCTAATTGTGTAGGTTCCATACTATTATATTCAATTAAAAAATCTCTTTCAAAAGGAATAATAGGAACTTGTTTTTTCATTGGTACAGTATATGAACCTTTTTTTCTTGAGGGGATAGGTTCTCTTGAAAAATATAGTGCATTAGAATTTTTATCTAATACAACTTTTACTTCATTTGAATCTTCAAATTCTTCAAGTGAATGGAGATCTCCAACTAAATTTGTTATCAAAATACTAGAATCTTCCAACATTGGAGCTAACGATTCATCAATCATCTCAGGAAATGTCAAAGGTTCATCTCCTTGAACCATCACAACAATATCAATCTCTTCACCAGTTTTATTTTCAATTTGAAGCATCGCTTCAGCACATCTATCACTGCACCTCTCATGACAATCACTAGTCATAACAGCTTTTCCGCCAATTGATTCTACATATTTGAAAATTTCATCATCACAAGTTGCAACATAAACTTCATTAAGAATTTTAGACATTTTAACACGTTTATACACATGCCCAATCATTGGTATACCTAAAATATCTGCCATTGGTTTACCAGGAAACCTACTTGAGCCCATTCTTGCTGGAATAATTGATATTATATTCACACTAATCCTCTTTTTATTACTTGCATACCATCTCTTGCGCTATCTCCGAGAAAGAAAAAATCTACACTGTACGCCAAGAAAGTACAACCATCATTAATTTTTTGTTGCAATCCTTCAGGTGCTGTTTCAATGACATGAAAGCCATAAGGCTTGTTATTCCTTTTACAAGATAATTTTATATTTTCTATAGCTAATTGTACATCATTTCTATCAAATTCTCCAGGATAACCGATCGATCCGGATAAATCATATGGGCCTATTATAGTTCCATCAATTCCATCAACTCTTAAAATATCATCAATATTTTCAGAAGCTTTAAAATGTTCAACCTGAGCTATAATTACAATCTCTTCCTCTACCCATTTTTTATATTTCTCAAAATCTGTTCCATACCCATGAGCGCGATACAACCCAACACCTCTTTCGCCAGCAGGAGGATATTTTGCAAACTTAATTGCATTCATTGCATCTTCTTTTGTATTAATCATTGGTACTATGATACCATCTGCACCCATATCAAGAACTTTTTTTATAATCACTTCTTCATTCTTTGAGACTCTCACTAATGCTTTGATATTTTTTGATTGAATTGTTGTAATTAAAATTTGAGCCATGTAAAGGTCAATACTTGTATGTTCCATATCAATGCAAAGCCAATCAAACATCGCAGTTGCCATCACCTCTACAACAGATGGATGCCCTATAGTTATCCATGAACCTATTGTCAACTCATTGTTTTTCAACTTAGCTTTTAACGCCATATCACTTCCAATATATCTAAATGTGTTCACAACTTTTCAATTAAAATTTAGGAATAGTAGCACACACAAAGCAAACAAATATGCAATGAACAATGTATATTCACCTGAGATTTAAGAAATAAACTTTGTTTAATTGCTGTCTAAAATTTTCAGGCCATTATAAAACCTAAAAATTTGTTTGTATTTGGTATACTGCGCAATAATTATTACGCTTCTATATATATAAAACTTTTTTGCGTATAGTAACAAATTTAGCATAGGAAAATAAATGCTATTCAATAGCTATGAATTCATTTTTGTTTTTTTACCAATAACATTTTTCATATATTTTTATCTCAACCATAAGCGATTAACGGAAGCAAGCAAAGGTTTTTTAGTATTAAGTAGTTTGTTCTTTTATAGTTGGTGGAATATAACTTATTTACCAATTATTCTTGTTTCAATGCTTTTCAACTATACAATAGGCAACTCTTTGACTAAAGCTAGAAGAAGGAACAAGCATAATTTTCCTAGAAAATCAATTTTAATATTTTCTATTATTGTCAATCTATTATTGCTTGGATATTTTAAATACATGGACTTCTTTATTGAAAATATAAACTTAGTAGTTGATATTAAGTTTGATTTATTGCATTTAGCATTACCTTTAGCTATATCATTCTTTACATTCCAGCAAATTGCTTATTTGGTTGACAGCTATAGATTAGAAACGAAAGAATATGATTTTTTAAGCTATGCAATATTTGTTACATTTTTCCCACAATTAATAGCCGGTCCTATTGTTCATCATAAAGAGATGATGCCACAATTTGAAAATATTAGAAGCAAGGTTATCAATTATGCAAATATCTCAATGGGAATTTTTATTTTCTCTATTGGCTTATTTAAAAAAGTAACTATAGCAGATACCTTTTCAATATGGGCAACAGCTGGATTTGATAATGCAACTACTTTGAACCTAGTTGAAGCCTGGACAACTTCTTTATCTTATACATTTCAACTTTATTTTGACTTTAGTGGATATACAGATATGGCAATAGGTTTAGCGCTATTATTCAACATAAAGCTACCTATAAACTTTAATAGCCCATACAAAGCAACTAGCATACAAGTTTTTTGGAGAAGGTGGCATATTACATTAAGTAGATTCTTAAAAGATTATATCTATATCCCTTTAGGTGGCAACAGAAAAGGAAACTTTAGAACGTACAATAACCTAATGACTACATTTATTGTAGGTGGCATATGGCATGGAGCAGGTTGGACTTTTGTATTTTGGGGATTTTTGCACGGTTTAGCATTAGTGTTTCATAGCGCTTGGAGTAGTTTAGGATTTAAATTATGGACTTGGTTGGCTTGGTTGATTACTTTTAACTTTATAAATATAGCTTGGATATTTTTTAGAGCTAAAGAGTGGGATGATGCTATTAAAGTTTTAGACTCAATGTTTAGCTTAGGTAATATTGTATTACATCCGATGTTTCAAAATAAACTTTCATTCTTGTCTACATATGGTATTGAATTTGGTGGTATGTTCGCAAATATTCAAGCTAACAAATGGGCTATTGTTTGGTTGTTTATAGGTTTTGTTTTAATTTTGTTCTTTAAAAACTCTATGGAAAAGATTAATAACTTTAAGCCAAATTATAAAACTGTTTTATTTACAGGTGTATCTTTTTCGTATGGTGTCTTATTACTTAACGAAGCATCTGATTTTTTGTACTTCAACTTTTAAAACCATCCTATAAAGAATAGCTTAAACGATTATCTATTCTTTATAGACATAAATAATATGTTTCATTATTTGAGTATTTAAAATTTTTAAATACTCAGATGATCAAATACAAAGGTATAAGCACTATAGAAAAGCTTATATTGTTTGGTCGTGTTCCTTAAAAACTCATTGTTTTCACAAGTGTTAAAACTAACCATTTTAATGTTATTTATAGATAAGAACTCTTTTAGAATTATAAGGTGTGTTATATTTAAAAATTGAGTACATAATAGTTGCTAGTTTTTTAGAAATAATTATCAGTGCTTCTTTTTTACTTTTACCTGCTGATACTTTATCACGGAATACTTTCCTGAGTTCGTCATTATGAAGCACAGAAGATACAGCAGCCATATAAAGTGCATGTTTAGCTATTGGTATGCCTCACTTTGCGAGTCTACCAACAGATAAAGAATTACCTGATTGATACTGAGCAGGATAAAGACCAAGATAACCAATCAAAGCTTTAGCAGAGCGAATCTTCTTAAGTCTCCACACTCTCCAAATATAGCTGCAATAGTCTTATCAGCTACACCAGGAATAGATTTTAGATTTTCAATTGGTGCATCTAACTCTTTAAATATACCAGACTCTATTAAAGTATTTATTTTAGCTTCAATTTCAAGCTTTTCTTGACTTAAAAGCTCTAATATCATAATATTAGTCTTAATCATTAAAGCTCTTGATTCATTAGCGCGACCAGCATAGATGGAAGATTTGGCAAGCTCTATTAAATACTTAGCCTTTTCATCGCTAAAGTTGTTACCTTGAATATGTCTAAATAAACGAGTCAGCTTTTTTGGCGTAGCTTTTGATAAATTTACAGCAGTTGGATAGACTTTAATGATTTCTAATGCAGTCTTTGTAAATATATTTTTAAATACTAAAGTAATTTCAGGATTACCTGTAGCCACCACGGTAGATATTTCTCTCTTAATAGTCTTGATTTTATCATCTAAAGAACGTTTTAAACGTCCTAAGACTTTTTCATCACTACTAATATGACTCTCTTTATATTTATTGCTAGATAAAAGCTCGGCGATGACATAGGCATCAATAGCATCATTTTTAATTTTTCTCATAGTGCTAAAATCTCTATACTTCGCAGTTTGATAAGAGTTTAAAAGTATAACTTTGTAATCAGCATCACTAATATACTCGTAAAGATTTTCACTAAATGCTCCTGTTGATTCTATTCCTATGATAAAGTCATCATTATTAAGTGAAAGATAAGCAAGCCTCTTTGTCAATTCTCTAAGACCTAAAATATCTGAATATATCCAAAATGGTTTAACAGTAAATTCATTAGTATCATCCAAGATACAAACATAATGTTTTTCTTTTGCAGCATCAATTCCAACATAATACATAATTCACCTCTTATAGTTACATAGCTTCGTGTTACGAGGTGCCCCTTAATGGTATAAAAGGTAGAAATTATTAGTTTTTATTTAGCATCCTATAGATGATTTAATTAAGCTAATACAAGACGTTTTATGTGCTGGTATTAATATCCAAAAAGGAAAGAAACCTGTTTATTATTAGCTTTTGTGAAAACTGTGAGTCTTTAAGAACACACAACCATATTTTAACTATTTGATTGATAAATGAATTATATGAAGGAAGTAATATGAGTTCTAAAAAATGGATAAAATTATTTTTCAGTATTGTAATTGTCTCATTTATATTAAGTCCAGTACTATATTTTAAAGATATGGAATGGAAACTATTAAATGATTTTGATAACAGTATTGTATTTTTTTCAGATTCAATAATGAAAGCTTCTCCATCATGTGAAAAAAACAAAGAAGGAATAGATGATATTTTAAGAGGAAAAAACATTCATAAAAATATTATAAATATTAATCACAGTGCATATTCTCCAATAATATATAGTGCATTTATTAAAAACATAAAAAAATCTGAATTAATTATAATTCCAATAAATATGAGAAGTTTTTCGGAAGAATGGATTTATAATCCTCAGTACCAATTTTATGATAAAAGAATTTTATCGGAAATAATAAATTTAGATTTCCACTACCTACAGACTCAACTAAATAAAATATTCGATACAAGCAATAAGTACAATAGTATGAAAATATTACGAAACTCTAATAACATTGGTACTATACATGAACTTCAGAAAAATACAATAAATATTGACTTTTACTGTAATGATAAAAAGCAAAAAGAATTAATTAAGTATAAAAAAGAATTAATTAAAAAATTTGAATACCACTACATGTATGATTTATCCATAAACAATAAAATGTTTACTTACATATCAGACATTATCGACTACTCTATAAAAACTAATATAAAACTTTTATTTTACATAACACCAATGAACTATGCGCTTGGAGAGCACTTAATTGGTGATAGATTTAAAAATAAATTAAATAAAAATATAAATATTTTAGTTGAATTTTTAAAGGTAAATAAAGTTGACTTCATGGATTTATCACATATTTTAGAACATAAAAACTTTACAGATACCCAGCATGTATGTGGACACGTAAATCACGTTGGTAGAAAAAATATTGCAAATTATTTACATAAGTACATAGATAATTTAATATCTAAAAATACTATTTAATAATTTAATTACAAGAATGTAGTTTTAGCGCATATCATCATATACTCTTATTAAATTTTTAGAAATATTTTGTTCAAAATTTTCAAAACGAGGGAAACCTCTTTGATAAAAAAAGTTTAACATTTTTTCTTTCTCATTTTGTTTTTCTTTTTCTGAAAAACTTTTATCCAATGCTTTCTTTATCTCTTTTCTCATATCTGTCTTAGCAAAAACTTTAAAAATCATTTCACTATCAGTATAAATGTAATCTTCTAAAAGTATCAATACTTTTTTACCTTTAAGTACTGATTCAAAAAGAGTGGTTCCTCCAAATGTTATCATAAGACTAGCAATTTCAATTAAAAAAGTTCCTTTAATGCTTGTGCTAACAAGTTCAACATTTGGAATAGTACGCACTTTTTTGTAAAATATCATACTATTCAAACCAACGGCTAAAGGATGCTCTTTAACTAAAAGCTTATATCCAAAAGGCAATGATTTTGATATCTGTTCTATTGTAGCCAATTGGTTCATATAGAATGGTGCCCTTGACGCTGTTGATGCTTCTGGTTGTAACTGCAAAGGAAAATATATATACTTGATATCTTTTCTGTAGTTGAATTTTAATGTTTTAAAAAACAGCTTAACATATATTCTATTGTAAGCTCTCACAATATTTGCTGTTAACTTCTTTAAAATATCTGGTTTGTCAATATTCATATATTTAAATATTTTATCTTCTGTTCTATATCCAAAAAAAGCAAATTTCATATATTTAAAATCTAAAAAATTAGGCGATATGATTCCAAAAAAACCTTTTTTCATCCACTTACTTTTCTTTGATCTTTCCTTTATATCTTTGCCTCCATCATAAGTTTGCATGAATGTGATTAATTCATCATAGGCTTTTGACCTCTCATTAATTATTAAATTATATACAGGCTTGCCATACAGTCCTTCAAACAAGTAATTACTATCACTGTCAATTAACGACACTTCATGAAATGCTATACATCGTTTTTCGTTGTGTTCTGCAATGTAATACGTCAATGTTGAAATAAAATTATCTGCGAATCCACTAAAAATTAGTTTTGAACTGCTAATATAAGGCGATAAGAACAAAACAAAACTTTTTATCAGAAAATTTATTTCATCAAAAGTTAATATTTTATTTCCTAGTGTCTTTTCAATTCCAAAGTAATAATTAGTAAAAAACCTTTCGCACACTACAGCCAAGTACAAATTCACATCTTCGTACTCACTATTTAAATCTTCTATATTGTATTTTTCAATTTCATCATAATTTGAAATCAAAAACTCCTCATATGAATATGAATTTTTTATATCAGATTTTCGATATGTCAATATTTTATATTTAATATTATATGGCAAATTAATCGCTATATTATTTTCTGTTTTATCAAGGTTTTTAGAAAAATTAGATACAAACAAAATATCTATACTATTATCATTCAAAATCAATTACCCTTACGTTAAAATCTAATGTACTAAAAACAATATCGTTATTATTAATTGAATTTTCATCAAACACTATTTCAATTTTCCAAACAATAACCTTTTCACCATTTTCATTATAATAGTATGCCCCAGGATAAGGTCTAGTAAGTGCTCTCACAAAATTATAAACATCCAACGAAGATCGATTAAAATCAATCAAACCATCTACTGGTGTTCTTTTAGGATATGCCGGATAAGACAAAGACGGATTATGCAACCTTGGTGCAGTTCTTTGTTCAATCTGAATAAGATACATTTTAATTAAATCTGCACCTGCTTGCGCTGATTTACCATAAAGAGTATCGCAATCATCATTCAGCAGAATTGGAAATGATTTTTGAGCTATGATATCTCCACTATCTGCTTCGGGTGTTAAATAAAACATAGTAATACCCGTTTCTTTTTCTCCCATTATAATTGCCCAATTTATTGGAGCACGTCCTCTATATCTTGGCAAAAGAGAAGAATGAAATCCTATAGTACCAAACTTTGGAATATCTAAGATCTTTTTACTCACAAGTCTTTGCCATCCACAAACTATAATTAAATCTGGTAAACACATTTCAATATATTTTATATGATCTTCATCATTAATATTATTTGTACGTATTAGTCTAGCTGAGTTTTTATTTGCGATAGGTGCAAAATCAACAAAACCTGAAGTTTGATCTTTTTTTTCAGTTGGAAGTGTAAAAATACTATCCACTAAGTATCCACTAGAATATACTGCTTCAAGTACTGTCAAACCAATTTGAACTGTTCCTATAAAAATAATTTTCAAACTCACACCAATCTAAATATTATTGATATAATTTTATTTTTTTGTAACTTTTCTATTAAAACAGACATTATCGCTCCTATTTTATTTACTATGTAAAATTATACATGAATTTTACGTATAAGAGTAAATGGTTCAACTAGTTCAAGTCCGACGCTAATTCCCCAATAGTTAGCATGAACCCTCAATGCTTCAGCACTTCTTGGATGTGGGTACTCTCTATATTCACTTGCATAACATCGCATAGCATCTATTTTTTTTTCTATATCATTTTTAATATCTATAAATATATTTGGAACAAAATGTATCTGTCCTTGAATAAAATTCCACTCAGTTGATGAAGGCACATTATAAGTATACACCTCACTGACTATTTGACCAACTACTGGCCTAGTTGCAGTAACGGATGCTTCAAAAACAATTTTATGATCTTTGTTTAAATCTCCTCCATGCTGCGTATAAAGTTTAGTCGGATGCAGTAATGAAATATATTTTTCAATAATCTTCGTAACTTCTATTAATGCTATAGTCTCTAAACCCTGATTAGGTAACGTTTCAAAATAAACTTCTTTTGTACCTAAAATTTTATTTGCTTCCTTAGCATTATTTTGTAAAACTTTTTCCATTTTTTCACTATAGCGGGTCTGTGCTCCAGCAGTTAGAATTAAAACATAAAAATCTTCATTATCAGAATTTTTACTAATTAATCCACCACATCCCAACACTTCATCATCTGGATGTGCAGCAATTATTAAATTTACTTTTCTCATACTAGCTTCTTATTAGACTTATTATTCCACTTCAAATCATCTCTAACATAATAAAGTTTAAATACCTTTAGTACGGTTTTAAAGAACTTATATTCATAATTATATTTAAAAAGACTAATTTTGTTTTCAAAATCATCTGAAGTTTCATTATTCACGAACACATAAATTGCTTTTGAATTACTAGTTTTTAACAAATCATCATATTTAATTATATCAATATCGTATATTTTTTGTTTATCAGCATAATAATTATCATAATCCAAAAAACTTATAGACAAATTATCGAATTCTTTAAAAATAGATATATTTTTAATAATATATAAAATAAATTTTCTATCCCCAACTAATATAATATTTTTATTTTTATAATAACTCAATCTATTAAAGAATTTTTTATTTAAATAATGATAAATAACCTTTAATATGTATTTTCTGATTTTATGAAATATTTTATTGTATTTTTTTAATAAATAAAATTGTTTAATGTATCCATCTATAAGTTTTAATTCATCATCAATTTTTTCTTTTTCGACATCTATAGAATAAGTATAATCAAAAAAAGCATTAGCTCTATTAGGATATATGGCTGCGAACATCTTCATAAACATAAATAATTTATTACTAGTAACTCTATATTTACGATTCCATTCTCTATAATCTGTATCACCATTTTTTATATCAATATCTACAACACAACCATTACTCAGCCTAGACATAACCGACACATCATTAATATACTTCTCTGTTGCATTCCAATGGTCATGAGCATAACATTCTACTAAATCATTATAATTACCACCCAATTTTCTTGGATTAATTGCAGCAGAAATTGTATAAAAACTCTTAATATGTATATTCTTACTATTATCAAACTTATAACTAAACCCTTTCCATGAGTCTGGAAATCCATTCTTCAAAGTAAGAAAATAATCTGGATACAAACGTAAATTGTCTATATTATCAAATATCATATCTTCATCTACATACTTATTTTTTTCAATAACTTCTGAGAAATATGAAACTTTACTCTCTTCCAAGCCAATCCTAAGTGGATAAAACAATATTAATGACTTACCTTTCTTTATATCATCCAGAACACTAATTAAATATTTTTTTGAATATATAAGTTCTGGCAACTGTAATATAAAATAACTTCCACTCTCAAAACTTTGCGCAAGGCTGTGTTTTATTGACTGATGAAGAACATGATTACTTTTGGCTAAAATAGGACTAGCTATATTAAAACAATCTAGTATATGCTCCGACTTCTCAAAAAAATCATTTTCAAAAATTACATTATCAAAAAATAAAATAAATTCATTAAATTCTTTTGAACTTTCCAAATAATTTTTGGTAGCTATATCAGAATATATAGCTAATTCTGTGTAAAAATTATTTTTTAAAATATTAATGCTATCAGGAGTAAACATAGATTTTAAAGAAAGCCTCAAAAACAAATCAATATAACTTTCTCCCCATACCGGAATTGTAAACCTTAATGGAATTTTATCATTCATTTATTTTTATCCTGTCTTAAATATCGACACTTTTGTGCTTCATAATAACTTGAAACCGTACCAATATCTCTATGATATACATTGTTATGGAATGTATATATTTTATCTAAAAAATTAGGTATAACGTCAATACTCAAATCTATTTCTTTCCTATTAAGCGTACTCAAAAAAATAAATACAGAAGGCTCCATTATGTATACTGCTGCATTTGCTAAATTTCCAGGAGGATTCTCAACCTTCTCAAACATATTTTCAACCACGCCATAATCATTAATAGAAACTATACCACATTGACTTGGATTATCAGTTATAAATGTCATCATCGTTATATCACAATATTCTGGTCTATTTTCATGTCTTCTAACAAAAGCACTAAAATCGCAAAAACTCAAATTATCTGCGTGTACCACCATAAATGGTTCATCATATAAATACTTTTTACAATTTAAAATTGTCCCACCTGTGAGCAATAATTTTTCTTCATATACAAGTTTTATCATATTTTTATATTTTGAATTTTTACAATACTCTTCTACTTTCTCTTTCAAATAATGTGTGTTTACTATAAATTCACTAATTCCAATTTCAGATAAATTATCCAACCAATATTCAAGTAATGGTTTTCCATTAATAGGAACTAAACATTTTGGAATACTATCAGTAATTGGCTTTAAACGAGTTCCTAGTCCTGCAGATAAAAGCAAAGCTCTTTTCATTTTAAAATTTCTTTTTTTATTTCACTAATGCTAAGAGGTATATTTCCAACTCTTCCAACCTGGCAAGCAGCTGCAATTGATCCAATATATGCACTCTCTAAAATACTTGCTCCCGTAGCCATTGACATAGATGATGATATCAAAAAAGAATCCCCTGCACCAGCGACATCTTTTGGATTTGTATTTAACGCCTCAATTTGGTCAGTAATCCACTCATCTTCATTATTTTTATCATTGTTAGCATGTATCAAAACACCTTCTGAACCAAGAGTGACAAAAACATTTTTGATATTACTTTTCTTTCTTATTTTCTCTGCTAAGACTATCAGTCCAGATTCAAAATCACTAACACCTAATCTAGCTTCCCTCTCTGTTGGCGATACTAAAGACATATTCTTAAATTTTGTTATATCTCCTGTTTGAGATGAAGATTGACTATCTGCCACCAGCATAATATTGTTTTTTAACCCTATCTCTGTAATTTTATCTATTAATCTTTGTGGCAAACAGCCATAACTAAAGTCAGAAAAAACTATCAAATTTTTATCATAAATCATTTTTTCAATATCGTTAAAAATTTTATCTTGCATCTCTATATCTATATGATGTTGTTTTAAATGATTTACTCTCAATAAAGTTTTTTTATTAGCTCTAAATCTTTGCTTTAAAGTAGTTGGTCTTGACGTATCCACATATATGTGAGCATTAATATCATATTCTTTTGATTTGTCTTTTACATAATGAGCATAATTATCATTTCCTAAAACTGTAAAAAAGTCAACCTTTGCCCCAAGCCCTACAGAATGAGCAGCAACAATACCTGCACCACCTAAAAATATATTTGAAGATATTGGACTTACTACAATAGTTGGATCTTCTTGACTCATTCCTAATGGTTCGCAAGTAATATACTCATCAATTATTGTATCACCAATTACAAGTATATTTAAATCTTTAAATCTTTCTAAAATAGTAAGTATCTTTTTTGAATCTATTTTATGCCTATCAATATAAGATGTCATCTTTTTTATGTTAGAATGTTCCAAGACCTTAAATTCATCTTGCAGTAAAGAAATTGTAGAAAACCTAATATCTCCTGAACTAAATATTAATTTACCACCATTTAACTTTAATACATTTGTCTCTTTATTATATTGATTTTCATGTTCACTTCCCTTTACCATAACACTAGGCTTTAACTCTTCTAAAAAAGTCATAACATCAATATCTAATATAAAGGCATAATCAACAAACATTGAGTGTTGTACCGCTTCTAATCTAATTTCAGCTTCTAATAATCCTTCTGTATCAGTATAATTATCAATTGCAACTACTAGAAACTCACCATTGTCTTTTGCAAACTTTAGTAGTCTCAAATGCCCTGGATGAAGAATATTAAATTTTCCATGAACAAAGACTATCTTTCTATCTTGCGATACAAATCTAATTTTTTTCACCAAATTATATATATCACTCAAAAGTAATCTTTACCAACAAATACTTTTGATTATTTATTAGTTTTTTCATTCTCATATGCCTCAATATCTATTTTATCATTCATATATTGTAACCAAGTATCTCGTCTTTTCTGAGAAATGTATCCCCTAGGAATGTCATCAATTTTTATATTTTCATTTGAAAAACGAATATTTTGCGGATTAAAATCATCATATAACAAGCCCTTTTCTTCAACTTCTTTATATAGTTTTGTACCAGGCAACGGATTAACTATAGAAAAAGAAATTCTATCTAATCCAAAATCTTTAGCAACGTTAAAAGTATTATCAATATGACGTTTTGTTTCATTTGGAAAACCTACCATAAACGATCCTTCTGCAATCATGCCAGCCTCTTGTATTTTTTTTACCACAGAAGGAATTCTGTCTATTTTTACTTTTTTATCAACTGATGACTTTTGAATGTCTTCATTTGGACTTTCAATAGCTAAAAATATTTTATAAAATCCGGCTTTAGCCAAAAGATCTATTACTTCATCATCTAATGCATTTACCTCTGTACCGCTTGGTGTTTCAAAAGACATTTCAGGAAACTCATTAGCTAAAGCCTTTAATAACTTTTTAAGTCTGCCTGCATTAACAAAAAAATTATCATCCCAAAATTGAACTTCATCTATATTATATTTTTCTTTATACAATTTTATCTCTTGAATAACATCATCTATTGCACGTTCTCTAAATATTCTACCTGAACTTAATGTGGCTGTACAAAATGAACAATCATGTGGACACCCGCGAGAAGTAATCATGACCATGAATCTTTTTATCTTCTTGCTACCTACTTCATAATCAGACATACCAATTGCCCAATATTTTTCTAAATTAAATAAGTCCCATGCAGGATAAGGTAAACTCTCTACCTCAGGATAACGTTTTTTATCAGCTCTCTTAACAATTTTGTTCTCTTCGTATACAATACCTTCAACATCTTTTACAGAACTACCATTATTTATTTTATCTAGTAAATCTATTAATGTATAATCAGATTCACCTGTTAAAATATAATCGATATTTTTATTTAAAATTAAATTTGGCATTCCAGATGGATGTTGTCCACCCAAAAAAACGTGTATACTTGATGATACTTCCTTTGCGATTTCACAAATCTTCAATACTTCTTCTGCTCTATTTGAGAATAAACAACTAATGCCAATAGCATCTGGATTAATCTTCTCTATTCTGGATTTACACTCTTCAAAGCTTAACCCATAAATAATAGAATATTCGTCCTGATTAATTTCATTCTCATAACCCTCCAGCATGATATCAAGAATACTAACATCATAACCATTTTTTTGAAGTTGTGCACCTAAATAAGCAATTCCTAATGGTGGAACAGCAAGCTTTCTCTCTCTGGAACCTTCTTTTGTCACAGTTATTTTTCCGTGAGGGTTAATAAGTAAAAAACTATTTATATTCTTTTTCAATGGCATAATTTAATTCCTTTTATTTTAACAAATTATATACAACGTAAATATACTGGGCCTTCGTATTCAAACATAATTTTAATATCATTTTTTAGTGTTTCTTTTGTTGGAGAAAGTAACAAAAAACTCTTAAAAACAGACATCATATAAACATCATCATCATCAATACAATGGCTACGCCCTAATGTTTCAAAATAGTTATCCGCACCAACGCCAATAAGTTTTACATTCATTCTGTGCTCATTCAAATCATATCTTATCTGTTCATAAGCTCTCATTACCAAAAATGGTACTTGTGAATAATACAATGGTTTTAATCCTGCTAAATACATACCTGCTGCCATACTCATTGTAGCTTGCTCATTTATTCCTGTATTAAATGTTCTATCTGCATGATTATCAAAAAAATCATCCAATACAGCAAATCCCATGTCTCCCACAAGCAGACACATACTTTCATCTTTTTTGAAGTAATTATATATCTCTTTCATTACATCTTGCTTAGATACAATATCAGTCATCATTCACCTCAATAACATAACCATCTTGTATAGGACACCTAAAATGATGCGCTATAGAATTTTCAATTATATCAATACCCTTACCTTTTACAGTATTACACACAACAATGGAAAAAGAAGTACTTGATTTTTTAAAAAAATCATCAAAAGTTTCTTTAAGCGAAGTTTCATCATGTCCATCTATTTTATAAAAACTATCTGTATAGGCAGATAAAACCTTTGATAATCTGTCATTATCCAAACCAACATCGCTAACTCTATCCATTGCTTGAAGCTCATTAGCATCTACAATTAATAAAAGATTATCCAACTTAAAGCGATAAGCCAAGGCTAATGCTTCAAAGTTACTACCTTCTTGCATCTCACCATCACCAACAATGCACACAACTTTATTATTTTTACCTTGCATTTTAAAAGCTTGGGCCATTCCCACAGAGATAGGTAGACCATGTCCAAGTGAACCCGTTGATGCTTCCAACATGTAATCTTTATTCGCTGTCAGACAACCTTTTAAACTCGATTTATCAGTATAAAAATGCTCAAGTTCAAAATTAGGAATAAAGCCTAATTGATTTAAAATCACATAATATGCATAAGCACCATGCCCTTTACTAAAAACTAATCTGTCACGACTTTCACTTTGAGCATTATTTAAATCATATTTCAAATAATCCCTAAATAAAACTGTCAACATCTCAACCGTTGATAATGCCGGAGCTAAGTGTCCTGCACCGCTCAGACAAGACAATTCAATTGTTTTTTTTCTAATATTATCTGAATTTAACATATCATTCCCCTAAACAATCAAACCAATCTTTAGTAGCCTCTTCAATTGAACTTTCATCCCAAACAGGTGCATCTCTCCATTGCTCAATGTTATCAAGCATAATCTGAACACCATCTTCAATACTTACTTTAGGTGTCCATCCTAACATGTTTTTTATTTTTGTAATATCTGCAAAAGTACTATCTGGTTCACCTGGACGTTTAGGGATATAAACTTTTTCTCCACCTAACAATTCAACAAGATAATTTATACTATAAGTATTTCCACTTCCAACATTTAATACTTCTTGAGTAATGCCTGAAATAGCCACACTATAACATGCCTCTACTATATCTGTAACATAAGTAAAGTCTCTAGTTTGTTCACCATCTCCAACAATTGTTAAAGGTTTATTGTTTAAAAGTTGTGCTAAGAATACGCCAAATACAGCGCCATAAGTTCCACTCGTTCTATGCCTAATGCCATAAACATTAAAAAAACGCATAGATACTACTGGCATATTGTAAATATTTCCCCAATGAAGAGTATATTGCTCACCTACTGTTTTCGTATGGGCATATGGATATTCTGGTAATATTGGTGATGTTTCAGGTGTGGGATACGCATCAGGGATTCCATAACATGATGATGATGCAGCATAAACAAACTTTTTTAATTTTTCAGATTTTCTAGCTGCTTCTAAAACGTTTATTGTTCCATCAACATTAGCTTTATGGTATTTAAGAGGATTATTTATAGACGGAACAATATCAGCTAAAGATGCATAATGGAAGATATAATCAACATCTTTAAAGTATTCATCTAAATTCTGAGTATAATCTCCAATATCAACATTTACAAAATTAACTTTACCCTTATGATGAGCAATATTATCTAATCTTCCATTTGCTAAATTATCTAAAACTGTTACAGTATGCCCATTGTTCACCAAAAGATCTACCATATGTGAACCTATAAAACCTGCTCCACCTGTTACAATTGTTTTCACTAAATCAACCCTTATATAAAATTATCATGATCATTTGGATTCGTCAGTCTCCAAAGATATCTATTAACTTCATCCATTCTACAATTAACTCTACAATCTTTAATATCTAACTCATTTTTAACAAATTCATAAGACTTCCTTCTCTCTTCGCTTTCCCATATCTCTTGAAAAGTATTATCATAAATATTTCCATAGCAGAATTTATCATCTCCTAGATATGCACTACAACCAAATACTTTTCCGTCTGCTGCAATATATCCCCAAAAAAAAGGAGTAGAAAGACACTTATCATATGCTGGTTTTTTTTGAACGTACTTTTTCATCGTATTGCTTCTAAATACTACATTAAAACTATCATCAGACAATGCATTTAAATCATCTTCCATATCTAACATCTTACTATAATCAATATTTTTATATTTTGTTGTTTCACTAAATAAATGCTGAGAGTAGGGCTTAATTACTAAATAATCTACCCCTATATCTTTACATAACTTAGCTAAAACAACCGCTTCAGCTTTATTCTCTGGCAAAAGTAACATTTGTACACCAAGCGTACATTTTAAATTTTGTTCTTCTCTTGTTTTAACTGCATGTTTTAAATTTTCGATAACTTTGTCAAAGTCTTTTTCTTTTGTATCATGAATTTGAGCATAACTTTCTTTTGTACCAGCGTTAAGGCTCACTTTAATCCATGAACAATTTTGCATAAATAATTCTACATTTTTTAAAGTAGCTGGAACAAAGTTTGTAGTCAATGAAGTATCTACATCTACAGAAGAGGCATGTTTACAAATTAAATCTAAACCTTTAAAGAGCATTGGTTCACCCTCCCCCGCAAACATAATACTTTTTACGCCTAATTCACCCATCTCTGTAACTGTTTTTTTCAATGTTTCGTATTCTATACCTATATTTTCATATCCCATATAATCTAACCCACAAAATGTACACCTATGATTACATCCACCATATGGAGATATCTCAACATATATAGGGTAAACTTTTTTTAATTTATCCCACTCATTATTAGCATAAGACCATTGATATATTCTTTCTGGATGATACATAAGTTTCTGACTATCAATACTGTATTTATCAGCCATTTTTACTACCTCTATCAATGTAATATGAATAAATCATATGGTCTAAAATCATATGCATATCTTCAACCAATCCATATTCTCCATTTGGAGCTTCTACATGAAAGTTTATATTACTACCTTCTTTTAATTTACCACCATCAAAGCCAGTAACTCCTATTACAGTTGAACCAATTTCGTTAGCATAATTTACAGCTTTTATTATATTTGGAGAATTGCCACTGCATGATATTGCAATAATCACATCTTCTGGCTTTAATATTCCCTTTAATTGCATACAAAATATATTTTCAAATCCTATATCATTTGCTATTGCGCTAGTAACAGCTGAGTTATCACCTAAACTCACAATATTAATATTTATAATATCTCTTCTTCTTAAGCCTATACCTAAATCATTTGCCATATGTGAAGCAGTTGCAGAACTTCCACCATTTCCAATTACATAAACTTTTGACTTATTAACAACTGTTTTTTCAAGTTCAACGCATATATTTTCCAATATATCAGCATCTACATTGTCTAGTAATTTTTTTAAATTATCAATATATTTGTTCATAAAATTTCTAATTTTCATATCTCTACTCCACCTATTTCAAATAAAAACTCTTAAATATCATCAAGTTTTATATATTACCCATAATTAACAAACTTTTCATCAAGACCTTTAACTACATATCCTTCTGTTAACTGATTTAAAGATGTCTTAGCATCTCTATCATTTAAGACATACTTTCTAATATAATATTCTGGTTGATTATAACCAGTATATGCTCGAGCAGACGTCGTGCCAGAGAATCTAGGATTGATTTCAAATGGTTGTACTTTCCCGTTTATAACTCTCAACTGAACATTCAGAGGACCCGTTGATCCAATACCTTTTGCAATTTCTTCACATGCTCTCTTAACATTAGAAAAATCTTTAAATTCACCCTGAGATACACCAGACGAAATTACAATATCCTTAGGCATAGCCAGTATACTAACTCCTTCAAGAAACTTTCTCATTGCTATAGAACCCACTATTTCTCCTGTTTCTAAATCACTATCAATGCCGACTGTATATTCATTTTGATTAAATTCCATATATTCTTGTGCAATAATATCTATTTTTTGTGACAATAAATATGTTACCATAAAAAACAACTCATCTCTACTTTTAGCAACATACAAGTTTGCAGAAGCACCACTGTCAAAATTTGGTTTTAGCACAATCGGAAAAGAAGAAATTTTATCAACATCATCAATATATTTTACACTGATACTTTTTGGAGTATTAAAACCAAGCTCGTCTAACTTATTATTACACAAAATTTTATTTTTGCATAAATCAACAACATTTTTATTATTCAAAAATATTTTTGTATATTTTTCTATCTCCTTTTTATATTCTGTCAGTTTCATCAATTCTTGCTCAGACCCTGTAAATATACAATCTATAGAGTATTTTTTCACTAAAGTAATAATACTTTCCATATATCTTAAATCTGACGCAATAGGTATCAATTCTTTAATCTCAACATTTGCCGTATTCAATAATCTTGGATTTGCATCTGCAACAATTATGTTAAAATCCAACCTAGAAACCAAAAGTGCCTTCAAAATTGAACTTCCATGACCAATACCACCTGCTCCAGTTACTAATACATTCACTTTATTCATATTTTAACCTTTTATATTCTAATAAATTCAAATCGCTCATCCTTCATATCACAAATAAGAAAACTACTTTTACTATTTGAATCTCTTGGTTGCCCAACTGAACCAGGATTAATTACTTTCTTATCATAATAACTCATTAACATCGGATAATGCGTATGACCCATAAAAATATATTTGTAATTTACGCTATCTAAAATAGTAAAATCACTATTTGAATACAAATAAATATTACTACTAAATGGTACGGCATGAGATAAAATAGCATCTTCTTCTATTAAAATAATATTATCCTGAAGATTAGCCAAAAAATTCATCGATTCAACTGTTATAATTTTTTGAGTAAAAGGAAAGTTATACTTTTCTTCTAAACTTCCATTAATTAACATATCATCATGATTACCCTTGATACAATAAATATTATTTAATTTTAATAATTCAATAACTTCATTCGGATTATCACCATATCCTACTATGTCCCCAAGACAATATATTTTATCTATAGAAAAATCTTCCATCTTTTTTATAACTTTTTCTAAGCCTTCTAAATTTGAATGTATATCAGATATAAAAGCTAAATTCATAACATATTTTCCATTATAAATATAATATCATCATTCAATGTATCTCTCTGTCTTATGTAGCGTGATATACTAGATACATCTATTGATGTTCTATTTTCATCTTCTGGATCAAGTTTACCTGAGTATTTCACAATTAAATCTTTTTTTATTGAACTGATTCTTTTAGCCAAATCTTGCATTGAAATTCTTGATGTAGTTACATAATTATATGTTCCATAAAATTTATTGTCTAACAATAAACTTAAATCTTCAGCAAAAGTCTTAATATTAGTAAATGCTTGTGTCCTTTTTCCACTTCCCCATAAGATTATCTTATTATAGTATTTAGCACTATTTATGAATTTATACAAAACTGTATCACTTACTCTTTTAATTGAGTATGGTGAAGAAATCCTTATATTTAAAAAATTAGAAATATTATTTTTATAATAAATATATAATATATCTTCAATATGTTGTTTTGCTAACTGATATAATGTTTCGCATTTAATATTAGCAGTTTCAGACAAAGCATTATCACCCTTCAAATCATATATTGCTGTACCACTAATATTTATAAACCTTGTATTCACTGAAATATTATCCAAAATATTCGCCACCATTCTAACATTACCATTATATTCTTCCATAGCATTAGTATTTAATATATCTGTTGGAATTATGATTGCACAATGAATAACAATTGTAAAATTATATTTTTTGAAAAGATTAGCCACATCATTTTTATTGGTTAAATCTATTTTGATAAAATTTGTATTTGAAGAGGAAAAAGATGTTCCAACAATCTGATGTCTATTAATAATTTCTGAATAAATTGCCTCACCTACTAATCCTGATGCACCTGTAATCAAAATCATTTAAATATCTCATCAAAATAATCAACAACTTCAAATACCTTTGAGCTAAATTTATTCTTACTGTTTGGAAGAAAATCAAAATCTTCATTATCAAATGATGTATTCATATATCCTAAATGTTTAATTAAACCTTTTTTGTCAAAATAATCACACCTTTCTATTTGATGTTCATATGCAGACACAATTAACGATGGAGTTCTTGTAGCTACTAATTCTGAAACAGTTAAACCTCCAGTTCCAATAGCTAAATCACAATTCATGTATTCACTATACATATCATCAACAGATTTTTTTATAATATAAGTTAGTTTTGTATTGTTTAAATAACTTAAAAGTTTAGTATCAAATTCATAACCAGAACCTAATATTATTGTCATATTTAGATTTAGATTTAGTCTATAAATATTTTTCACAACATCAAGAGTTAAATTTTTTTCGTCTGCTCCACCCATACTCACTAGTAAATTTTTTCTTTTTTCTTTATATACTCTTTTTTCTATCTCTTTAAAATTAAAATTTAATGGCAAGGCAACATATTCAGCACCAACAAACAATTTAGTATTTTTATATTTTTCTATATCAAAATAGTCTTTCGAATCGTAATTCCAACTTAATACTAAATCGCAATTAAGTGGCAAATCTGAATCAAAATGAACACAAGCCCTAAATTCTACATTTATATCATTATATACACCTAATTTATTCTCATTAGTTTGCAAAAAGAACGAAAAAATATTATTCTTTTTTATAAAATAATTAATGTAGTCAATTTCATCTTTAATTGAAATAGCATTGTCAAGTAAATAAATATTTTTCAAATTATACTTTTTGATTAATCCAGTGGTAGCTTTGTAGTCTTTAACAATAAAAAATATCTCCCATTCGTTACTAAAATTTCTAGAAAGATGTATAAAAGACATTAAGTCACCAATTCCTATGTGCGGAGCAGCATCAGCTCTAAAAAGTATCTTCTTATTTGACATAATTATTCTTGTTACATATCTGTATAAATCTACTACAATTACTATTACAAATCAACTGTTTCTCCGATTTCAACTTTAATATTTATAGCTCACTGAAATAACTGTTTTCATTACATATTATTGAATCAAAAGTTAATGAATCTTCAAATCTTATATCACGCGATGCAAAAACTGTATTTTTTTTAAATAAATCAAGATATTTAGGTTCTAAACCTCTTTCTTTTTTACCAGGTCTTAAAACAGAAATATCGTCGATAGATATAATTTCACCTTTAGCAATCTCTTTTTTCGCAAAAAGTGTCATATATGCAAAGTCACGTAAATATTTTTCATGCTCATAACAAATTTTTTTACTACTACCATAAATAAGTTTATCTAACTCATAATCACCATTTTTTCTATCATTCTCAGCTTCTTTTATATCTAAAACCATTTTTTTTAATTCTTCTGACTCAAGTGCAAAAAAATGATCTGGCCCTTCCATTTTTTTATTTAATGTAATATGCTTTTCAATTACTGAACTTCCAAGATAAACTGCTTGTATAGGAGCATTAGAAACTTCCACTGTGTGATCAGAATAACCAAACTTTATATCTGGGAAAGCATACCTAAAAGTATCTAATACACCCATATTAACATCTTTTAACTCTGTTGGATATGCAATGGAGCAATGTAACAATGTAATATTATTATGATACTGCAAAACCATATTTAGTGCCTCCTCTATCTCGGCTAAAATTGCTCCACCAGTACTCATAATAAGTGGTAAATTAGTTTTTGCACATGCTTCAATTAATGATAAATTTGTAATTGTATAAGATGACAGTTTAATAACTTTTATCCCTTTTTCTACAATATAATCAAGTCCTGACTTGTCAAAAATTGATACCATAAAATCAATACTCTTTCTTTCACAATATGAAATTAGTTTATCAACCCACTCTTCTGGTAATTCAAAGTTTTTTACCGCTTCATATATGTCATAACTATACTCTTTTTCATCATCCTTCCAATCAATTGTTCCAGCACTTTTTGGATAAAGATTTTTCGCTGAAAAGAGTTGAAATTTTGCGGCACTACATCCAGCATCAACTGATACATCTATCATCTTATAACAGTTTTCCAGACTTCCATTATGATTAATTCCTATTTCAGCTATTATATATGTTGACATTTACATTCTCTCATTTATCATCTTCGAAGGTATTCCAACATTTATAGAATATTCCTTGCAGTCTTTAGTTACAACAGCATTTGAACCAACAATTGATCCTCTTTTTAAAGAGACACCCTTATTGATAATAACATTTGCCCCGAGCCAAACATCATCCTCTATTAAAATATCTTTATGAATAAAGCCTTGATCTCTAATGTATCTTGATTTTTCATGCTTATGGTCATTTGCATTAATATTTACACCAGCAGCAAACAAGCATTTTTTTCCAACTAGTACACTTCCTCCGCCATTAATTATAGTTTTTGGACCAATAGCAGAAAAACTTCCAATTTTAATTGTCCCATTCTGTGCTGAAACAAGACGAACATCATTATCAAAGGATACATTATCATCAATAAAAATCTTTCCATTTTCTCTATTTCTCAAATCAATCTTTCCTAAAAAACTAACATTATCACCTATCACAATATTTTCTGACTTACCTCTTATCTTAAGTAAAGGAACACCCTCACAATAAAAATTTTTTCCTACTTTAATTCCATATATTTTTAAAATATACTTAATTAAGTAACTATGTAATTTCCAATAATGTTTATTACTAATCAACGCTAAAAAATCAAACATAATTTAACTTTAATCATTTATCCAATAGCTGACATAAAACACGTAAATCACCTTCTCCAAATTTTTCTTTACCATAAGGATCTTTTTCTATCACATCCAAGTCAAAATCAGTTTTTGTACCACCACTCATACGTTTAAAATTACCAAACCCAAATCCAGATAATCTAGTTGTTATTTCATTCCAAGTTGTTAACCTGTATGTTGCACTTAATGCATCCATAATATGCGCAATTTTTTCTCTTTTAACTCCCATACCACTAAGAGACTGATTGATAAAATCTGAACTTATATCTTTCAATAAGTATACTCCAACAGATAATAAGTCTCTTACAATTGAACCTTCACCTGCTGTATAATACCACATCCAAGCATCTTTTTTTAAAACTCTTTTAGCTTCTTTTATTGCTAAATTTTCATCATCTAGATGATGAAAAACACCATTTTGTACTAAAAAATCATACTTATTGCTCTCTAGCTTAGTATCATATACAGTAGCTACTCTAAATTCTGTTTTTGAAACCAATAAATTAACATCGCTATACTTTTTTGCAAATAAAATACTATCGCTTCCAAAGTCAATACCAGTAACGGTATTTGCACCCTTCTTTAACATTGCAAAACTGAAAACACCATTTCCTGATCCAAAGTCTACACAATCTTTATTAACTATTAATTCATTTAAGCCATTAAAATCTATTCTTTCTTCATATCGCCTAATATAATTAAGAAATTCTTTTTCATTATATTTGTTCCATATGGTATTAAACAATTCTTCATGCTTTTCTTCTTGATATTGACTTTTTCCCTTCATAACTATTTTATCATCTCCAATAAAAGCCATTTCCTGAAAATGTTCAAATGTTTTAATAGCATCTTCTACCAAATAATTCGTTAATATATAAGGATGCTTTGATAAATGCTTATTAAAGGCTATAGCTTCATACCTCATAATTAACGTTGTAAGAACAAGTACTTTTGAGTATGAAATAAATACACTATTTTCACTATCATCCATTATTTTTTGTAGTTGTTCAAGCTTTTCTAAATATACTTTTTTCACTTACATATCCTTTACCTTAGAAGTATATATTCTAAATATCATATTCATTAATTATATTAATAATTTTACAATATTATAATCCCCCTTTTAAAATTTGTCAACAATAATCATTAAACAACAAATTATTTAAGACATATATTTTTTCATCCAATCATCAAAAACTATATTTCTATATGCTGAACGATTATATTTACCATGTTTATCCCACTCAAACCATTTATTTACAGGTGCTGAGAAACCACGTTTATCAGTACGTTGAGCTATCTCTAGTGGTATAAACTTTTTAGAAACTTCTTTTAAAGCCCACTTAGTAATACCATCTTTAATTTTATATTTTGATGGCATTGAGTAAGCATATTGCATCAAACGATAATCCAAAAATGGTGAACGATTTTCTACACTAAATGCCATATTCACTCTATCTGCCATCTGAAGTAAAACCTGCATTGTAGAATAAAAATCATTCAATCCCATAAAATGAATAATATCATCTTTCATATGAGATGAATAATTACTTATACTCTCATCTAAATAACGATTTACTCTCTCATTATATGGGTTGTCATTTCTATTAACCAATTTTGCATAACGACTAGCTGGGGAGCCATAGTACTTATTAATTAAATAAGAATATTGTTGCATTGCTTCAAGTGAGTGAATTTGCTCATCATGATGAAGTAGATGGTATCTATGATAACCAGCAAATAGCTCATCAGCTCCATCACCATTCATAACAATTTTTACACCATCTTTACTTGCTCGTTCTAATAACATCCATAATGTAAAACTTGTCCACGTGCAAGGAGTATCAAGAGTGTACGCAATTTGTTCTCTTGTGCGGATAAAATCATCTTTATTTGGTTGTACAATTCTAAGCTCTTTATCAATCTGTTTTGCAACCAATTTTGCATATGGAAGTTCATCAAAGTCATTATACTCATAATGTGCTGTGTAAATATAATCAGGCTTTGCAATACAAGCTATTAATGAACTATCAACTCCCCCACTAATAAATGCTGCATAATTGTGCGCCGTATTTTTTGTTCGTAAAAGTATTGAATCTTCTACTAATTCACTCAAATCTTCAATGATTTTATCTTCATCATCTGGCACATCAATTATGTTATCCCAGACTTTCCAATAATTATGAACTGTTAATTTTCCATTCTTTATAAGTAAATATTCACCTGGTTCTAATTGATAAACATCTTTAAAAAGTGTCTCTTTACCAACTGTAAATTCATATGCTTCGTATGAGATAGCATCTTCATTAAATCGTGGTTCCACTACATCTAACAGTGCTTTCATTTCACTAGCAAATGCAATAAAATCACTACTTTTAGTGTAATAAAGAGGTTTCTCTCCTCCTTTATCACGTACAACTATTGTCTCTTTTTTACGCTCATCATGAATGGCAAACGCATACATTCCATTATGCTCACCAAATGATTTAACACCATTTTCGATGTAACTAATAAGTGCAGTTTCAGTATCTGAATCTGTTTTAAACCTGTATTTTGATTTAAGTCTATTTTTTATAGTATCATGATTATAAATTTCTCCATTATATACAATAGAATAATTAGCACTCTCATCAACAACTGGTATATCATGGTCTATATTATCTATTATACTAAGTCGTACCATACCAATAGTTGTATCGCCATATGTTTGTTGACCAACCTGATCTGGACCACGATGATTAATTGTATCAAGCATTTTGGCAACTATACTACTCGCATTATAACTTTTATTTGTTGAGATAAATCCAGCTATTCCACACATTTATATTATATCAACTTACTTAAATTACCATCACCAATTTTGTGATATAAAGTTTTATTATTATACAAGAAATCTTTAAACAGATTTGTATTGTCAATAATAATCTTCGTACTTGTAAATCCCATTTTGTCTAAATACTCTTGCGTATAATATTTATACTCTTCACTCATACTCATTACAATAATAGAATCCGTTGTAATACTAGATTCATTTAAATCGAGAACTGTACACTTAGAAAGATTTTGAAGTATCTCTTCTTTTGTAAAATTCGAATCATGAATACTAACTTTGACTCCACTTTTTAAAAGATATTCCGCTAACATAAGTGACGGTGAAAAGCGAAGATCTTTTAAACTATTATACGATGATAATCCAAAAATTGTGACAGAACCAATCCCACTATTTTTTAATAAATCTGCATAATAAAGCAACAGTGACAAATTAGAGCTTCTAGCCTCTTTAATAACACCTAAATAATCTAGGCGTGCGCCCTCTAATAGATGTTCAATTGATTGTTCTGATTGATAATCAATACTACTAACGCCCATAGATATATCATCAACAGACAGTTGATTTAATAATTTTTGAGACATAGTTGAAATATCAATGTCAGGATATGCCAAACTTAATTGATTAAAAAATGCTGTCATAGTAAATTCTAATGAGTTTTTTGCATTTTCAAAAACTTCTGCTTCTACAATTGAATTAAGTACTATAGGATTGAGGTGTAAAGCTTCAGTAAAAACTACACCCATAGAAACAGCTTGCATACTATTTCCAGCAATAAATCTTTTTTTACCACTGTGTAGAAAATCTTCAATATTCCAATCACTACGAAATATTGAAACAATAAGAGCTTCTATTCCTTCATCTTCTAATACTTCAATAAATTGTTTTTCAATCATTCTAGGTACTCCCGCTGATTGAAAAACTATTAACGCATCTTTCATAAGATTTTTATTTTTAATTAAAACTTTTAAAAGATTATTTAAAGTATTAGAATTCTCCTGTTTTAATAAAGGGAAAGATACAATATGCACATTATTGTTAAATAACAAATCACTATTTACTCCAATAGAAGCTCTATCTAAATCAATTTTTGGAATTTGAGTATGTTTTGTCCATGTGTTACGCTGTTCTTTTGTTGGATAACTACCATCTGCCAATCCAGTTAAACGATCAGTTGTAAAATCATACACATCTGCAAAAAAACCCTCAGCTTGTAATTTTAACACGGTTGTATAACCTAAGTATCCCATTCCCCATACCGATACTCGTTTAGTTCGTAAAAGTTTTTGTTTAAACCTATCCATTTTCATCCAATATTGTATTAATTGCATATACAACTCTTTTAACATCCCCATCACTCATCGCAGGATACATAGGGATAGAAACTACAGAATCAAATATTTTATTTGCTACTGGAAAATCTACAATATTAGTTCTTTTTGCATAATAACTATGTAGATGTAACGGTCTAAAGTGAACACTTGCTCCAATGTTAAAATCACGTAACTTTTCTATAAAGGTATCTCTTTTAATTGTACTAGGTAAACAAACCATAAAAAGATGATAAGTATGATAATGCTCTTTTAAATCTTTGAAAAACGTTAATTTGTCACTTAAATTTTCTTTGTAAAAATTTGCGATTTCACGTCTTTTTTTATTCATCTCATCAAGGTTTTTTAATTGAATTAAGCCAACAGCAGCATGCACACTATCAAGATTACTCTTATATCCCATCTCTTCAATATCATAAAACCATGTCCCCGTCTTTTCATATCTTTTAAATGCAGATTTATTAATACCAAAATAACTAAGTTTACGTATCCTTTCAATCAAATCAGAATCTTTAGAGACAGCCGCACCACCCTCGCCCATAGCCAAATTTTTTGTGGCATAAAAACTAAAACAGGTAATATCAGAAAAGTTTCCAATTTTTTTACTGTAGTACTCTGTTCCAATTGCGTGCGCTGCATCTTCAATAACTTTTAAATTAAGCTCTTTTGCAAATATTGCAATTGCTTCCATATTGCACGGATATCCTGCAATATGTACAGGTATAATTGCTTTTGTTTTATTAGTAATTAATAATCTTGCTTTTTCAACATCTATATTTAACGTATCCTCTTCCACATCACATAACACCAAAGTAGCTCCAACCCACTCAACAACCTGTGCAGTAGCCGCAAATGTCCATGTAGGGACAATAACCTCATCACCTTCTTTAATATCTAATGCTAAAAGAGCCAAATGTAATGCTGAAGTACAAGAGTTTAAACCAACACTATATAACTCATCATCTTTTTTAAGAAAATCACACATCTCCTGTTCAAATTCGGCAACTTTAGGACCAGTTGTCCACCAACCGCTCCTAAGAACATCTACGGCTGCTTCTATCTCTTCTTCGTGAATTGTAGGTTTAGCTAAAGGAATAAATGCATTATCCATTTTCTATCACCTCTCCAGTGTCTTGATTACCAATCTCTGGATACCAACTATCACATGTACTACATACCGGATCTACCAATTTTTGATATTCGTGTTGCCATCTCAAATTTTTATATTTTTCATTATGCCAAACTTCAGATAAAGTGTGTGTAGAAACATCTCCCATGCCATCACTATCCCAATCGTGATTACACCGAGCAACTTTACCATCATCATAAATCAACATTTCATAAATTGGCATAACGCATGGTTTTCTATTTTTACGAGGATTTTTCAGTGATCCAAAATTTCCATCAGTTGAATGCTCCTCATAAATACGTACTCTATCGACTCGACTTTTCCAAATAGCTGTAAACTCTTCTTCTGCACCTTCTGGAGTTTTAGATGTACGTACCATTGAAGCTTGGGTTTGAATTCTACCCTTGTTATAATCTAAAAAATCTAAAATTTTCTTCTCGACTTTGTCATATTTTGCTGGAACTCTAGTTTTATTAAAGTTATCAGGAGTATCAAGACTAAATGAAAGAAATGTTAAACCATTTACTATTGCTTCAAACTTATCAGGATTTAAAGCAGTTGCATTTGTTGCCATCTGCACATTTGAAAATTTACCGGCTATTCTATTTAGTATATCATTAAAACGTGGATGCAACATACTCTCGCCTCTACGATGAAGCACTAATATACTCTCTGGATATGGCTCAAGTTCTGTTATAATTTTATCAAATAATAAGTAGTCCATATAACCAGTTAATTCATTTACAAAATGACGAGGACAATATGTACACTTTAAATTACAATCACTTACAAGTTCTATCTCTAATCGTTTTGGGAAATCTGGTGCTTTATAGCTCATATTTCATCTTTTATTTTTTCTAAGATTGATAAAACATCGATAGAAGTGAAATCAAATCCATCTAGCTCTTGCACAATTTTCTCAGCAATTTCTAAATCTTTTTCATAATCAACAGTCAATGTAAATGTTTCTAAGTTTTTAGGTCGTGTTCCTAAATCAATCTCGTTTGTATCAAATTTACTAATATTATCACGAATATATTTAGTAACATGCTCTCTATCATCATTAGTTAAGTCATAATTATATACTTTTTGAAGTAAATCCAATGCAAATGTCTCTGACATAAAACCATTTAACGAATTTTTTGTAGCGATATAATCTAAATTATCATATATTTCCATTGCTTCAAACTCAGAATCTATAGCATTAATATCAACAAAAGGAGAATCGCCACAAACTCTACAAATAGTATCAGTTTCTAAAAATTCTCCCGCACTAATATATCTTTTTAAAACGTCATTTAAATCACCTCTAAAAACAGGTATTCCCTTGTCAATACAAAGTTTATAAAGTTTATCATCACTCTTTTCTATAGATGTAATAATCATAACTTCGTCAGCTTTTTTAGACTGTCTACATCTATGGTAAACATACTCAACTAATGTCATATCACCAAGAGGATTAAGCATTTTCTCTGGAAATCTCGATGACGAAAGACGAGACTGAATTAATATTGCTTTACTCATACATTATCCATAACTAGTGTTCCATCTTCTAGCCTATAAACTTTTTCACATCTTGCAATAGTACTTAACCTATGAGCAATAATAATTAAAGTTTTATCATAGCTCACATCATAAATTTCATTCATAATCTCAGCTTCTGTTTCATTATCTAGTGCTGAAGTTGCTTCATCTAAAACTAAAATATCAGGATTACCATATAGCGCTCTGGCAATTGCTATTCTCTGTTTTTGTCCACCACTTAGTTTTACTCCACCTTCTCCTACCGCTGTCTTAGTACCTTCATGATGATTTTCAAGGAAATCTAATATCTTTGCTTGTTTTAATACCTCTTTTACTCTTAATGCATCAATATCATCTCCAAATGCAACATTTTGCTCAACTGTACCATCAAAAAGATAAATTGATTGAGGTATATAACCTATTTTTTTTCTCCAAGATTTTATATTACTATCATCTAGCTTTTTACTATCTATTGAAATATATCCATTTTGTGGTCGATATAGTCCGATTATTAAATCAACTAATGTGCTTTTACCACTTCCACTTTCTCCCACAAAGGCAATTTTTTCACCTTTATTTATGGTCAATGTAACACCATTTAAAATTAATTTGTTTTCAAGATAAGAAAATTTTAAATCACTAACTTCTATAAATTTTGTAAACTCTATTTTTTCTTCTGATAAATCTTCAATCTCATAAATTAAATCATTATGTACAATATCTAAAGAACGATGGTTATACATTATGGTATTATAATTGGTTAACAATCTATTAGCTGATGGCATTAATCTGTATAATCCAAGAATAAACATTGAAATCATTGCCATCGCACTGGATGTATCTTGTTGATACTTGTAGACTAAATGAATTACGATAAAGACAACAATTGAAAAACCAATAGCTTCTAAAAAAAGTCTAGGAAAATGCTTTAATGTTCCACTTAAAATCATAGTTTTCATAAAATCATTGCTCGCTTTATTAAACTTATTCTTTATAATAAAATCTTTAGTATTAAGTTTAATTAATTTAAAATTTCTAAATGTAGAATTTATTATCTCAAAAAATATTTTCTGAGAACTCTCTCTAAATGTACCAGCAATTTTAATTCTTCTAGAAATAAATTTAACCATAAAAAATGTATTCACACTTAAAATAAATGTTAAAAGAACTGTTATTTTCCAATTTACATATAGCATCATAGAATAAATAAAAATAACTACAAATAATTCACTCAACATTGAAAGCAAAGCTGAAATTATTCCAGTAATACCACTAGCTTCACTAATTATTGACTTGGTCATATCGCTACTATTACTTTCTACAAAATTTCTATAGCTACGTCCTAAATAATTTTCAAATAGTCTGTATGCAATTAAATGGTATCTACTACTTGTAAACCTTACCATCAAATATAAATAAAAAATGTTAATGATACTTCGCATAATATAAAATAAGATTAACAAAACACCAAAATAAACTACAAATAAAATTTCACTTTTAAAATCAAAAAAATTATAAACTTTCTCAAAATACTCATTTGAATGTATAATACTAAAATCACTAGCAATAGATATAAATGGCATAATAGCTGTTATTCCTATTGTCTCAACAAGAGAAATGAATATTGAAAATATAACTAGAAACCAAAGATATTTTTTATCACTACTTGAAAGTAAGTGTAATAGTTTTTTAACAAAAAGCTTCAATTTCTATAAACGCCCATCATACAATTTTAACTTAGATTTAATGTCATAAACAACTACATCTTTTCCTGCATCAATTTTCATATCCTCAAACTCGTTATGAGCTACAGCCAAAATAATGGATTCATATTTAAATCTATCCACATCTTCAATTAAATCAATATTATATTCATGTTTTACCTCTTTATCATCAGCCCAAGGGTCATAAACATCAATCTTGCATCCAAAATCTTCAAGCTCATGTATAACATCTATAACTCTTGAGTTTCTAATATCAGGAGTATTCTCTTTGAATGTAATTCCAAGAACTAAAACCTTTGAACCCTCTATTTTATGTCCCTTTTTAATCATAAGTTTAATTACTTGATTAGCTACATATATCCCCATATTATCATTTAATCTACGTCCGGCTAAAATAATTTCAGGGTTATATCCTACCTGTTGAGCTTTATGGGTCAAATAATATGGATCAACACCTATACAATGCCCGCCAACAAGTCCTGGTTTAAACTTTAAAAAGTTCCACTTTGTACCTGCTGCTTCTAATACTGCATTAGTATCAATTCCCAACTTATTGAAAATGATTGCAAGTTCATTCACAAATGCAATATTTATGTCACGTTGTGAATTTTCTATAACTTTAGCAGCTTCTGCTACTTTAATACTTGGTGCTAAATGTGTGCCAGCAACAATAATACTTTTATAAAGTTCATCAACTTTTTTAGCAGTTTGAGGTGTCGATCCACTTGTAACTTTTAATATTTTAGTTACTGTATGCTCTTTATCGCCTGGATTTATTCTCTCTGGAGAATATCCACAGAAAAAATCTTTATTAAAAACTAAACCACTATTTTTCTCAAGCACAGGAACGCAATCCTCTTCTGTAGCACCTGGATACACCGTAGATTCATAAATAACAGTATCATCTTTTTTTAAAATTTTGCCAATGCTTTCACTAGCTTTAATAAGTGGTGTCAAGTCAGGACGTTTATGTTCATCTATTGGTGTAGGAACTGTCACAATAAAAATATTACATTTACTAATTTCATCTAACTTAGTTGAAAACGCAAGATTTTTTGAGCTTAAAAGGTTCTCTTTTTCTACTTCTAGTGTACGATCATAACCCTTTTTTAACTCATCAACTCTCCATTGCGCTATATCAAAACCAACTGTCTCATATTTTTTTCCAAATTCAACAGCCAAAGGTAGCCCAACATATCCAAGGCCTATAACAGCGATTTTAATATTTTCCAACATATATCCTTATGCTAACTTCTCGAACCAATCTAAATTATCCAATTTTTCCCAAGGATAATCACTTTGTCCTACTTGACCGCGTGCTGCAACATCTGAATAAAGAAATGTATTTTCACTAGGACAATCAAGATAAAACTTATCTGTTATCCATTTTGGAGTTAATGAGAACTCTTTTGAAATTAAATCTGAAAGTTCTGCATCATCAATTCCAGCTATTGCAGATCCCATAGTGTCAATTGTAACTGATACAGGTCTTGCGACACCAATTGCATAAGAAAGTTGTACTATTGCTTTTTTAGCTAGCTTTGCGGCAACTATATGTTTAGCAATCCAACGTGATGCATAAAGCCCACTTCTATCAACCTTAGTATAATCTTTACTAGATTGCGCCCCACCACCAATTGGTGCATATCCTCCATAACTATCAACTATCAACTTACGTCCAGTTAATCCTGAATCGTGTAATGGTGAGTGATTTACATAACGTCCAGTTGGATTAATATGAATAATACAATCTTCTTTATTATAAAGAGATGTTGGAAGTCCTGTATCATCAATTAGACCTTGAATTAGCGCACGAACCTCACCAATTTCAATTCCCTCAACTGAAGGAGCTGATACAACTATAGTGTGTATCTTTTTAGGAGCGCAATTTTCAAAGTTTTCTTTCGTTACATAATCAAGCGTTACTTGTGTCTTGATATCAACACCTAGTTTATGCGAATGGTTTAGTGCATAATGATAAACTTTTTCCATAATCATACGTGAATATGTAATAGCCGCTGGCATGAAATCAGCTGTCTCAACACTTGCAAAACCAAACATAATACCTTGATCGCCTGCACCTATCTCTCCACTTTCTTGATCGACTCCTTGATTAATATCAGGTGATTGCTGATTTAACATAATCTGGACATTTACATCACTTGGATATAAACATTGACTTTTAGTAAATGAAGCATCATTATTATAACCAATATTTACAAGTGCATCATGAACCATTTTTTCATAATCACTTTGTGTATATGACTTTTTAGATGTCACCTCACCACCAATTACTACATTTTTACCAGCAACAAATACCTCAGAGGCAATACGTGAGTTCGGATCATTTTGCAAATAAGCGTCAACGACCGTATCAGCAATAATATCTGCGCATTTATCAGGATGCCCAGGGGCAACAACTTCAGAAGTAAATAAGTACACTTTAATCCTTTATATTAAAAAATAATTTATACCAAGTAATAAAATTTTCTATTCCTTGTTCAATTGAAGTTTGAGGCTTATAGCCTAAGTCATTAACCAAATCATCAACATTTGCATAAGTAGAAGGTACGTCACCTGCTTGAAGCGGTAACATCTTTTTTTGCGCCTGTTTGCCTAATGACTTTTCTATTGCAGTTATAAAATCTAACAATTTAACTGGTGCATTATTACCGATATTATAAATTTTATATGGAGCACTTGAACTATTTGGTTCTGGTGTTAATCCACTCCAGTTTTCATTAACTTTTGCCACATTGTCAATAACTCTAATTACACCCTCAACAATATCATCAACATATGTGAAATCGCGCAACATATCTCCATGATTAAAAACATCAATTGGACGATTTTCTAAAATTGCTTTTGTAAATAAAAATAGTGCCATATCAGGTCGTCCCCATGGTCCATAGACTGTAAAAAACCTAAGCCCTGTTGTAGGTAGGCCATAAAGATGACTATAGGTATGTGCCATAAGCTCATTACTTTTTTTAGTAGCTGCGTAGAGACTCATAGGGTGATCGACATTATTTGAGGTTGAAAATGGTTGCGCTTCATTTAGTCCATAAACACTTGAACTACTAGCATATACTAAATGTTCAATATCATTGTGCCGACAGCTTTCTAAAATATTAATGAATCCAACAATGTTACTCTGAACATACGCATCAGGATTTGTAATAGAGTATCTAACACCAGCTTGAGCAGCAAGATTTATAACTCTATCAAACTTCTCTATAAAAAATAGTGCATCAATTGAAGCTTTATCTTCAAGTTGCATCTGAACAAATCTATAAGATGTATACTTTGAACTTTGAACTGGTTTTTTCTCTATAATCTTATCTTGAGCTATTCCACACTCAGACAACCTACCATATTTAATGCGTACATCGTAATAATCATTAATGCTATCAAGACCAACAACTTCATCACCACGTTCAATTAAACGTCTAACAGTATGAAATCCAATAAATCCAGCAGCGCCTGTGACTAGTACCTTCAAAAATAACCTTATAATAAAAATAGAAAGAATATTACCCGTAATGTTCTTAAATTGAGTGAAAGTTTATAGAAGAAGTGTAAATAGATAGTAATCACTATAGAGCCGAAGCTCTAAGTAACTATAATGCAGCTTTAGCTTGTGCGACAATAGCGCTAAAAGTAGTTGGTTCATTCATAGCCATATCAGCCAAGATTTTACGATCAAGCTCAATTTTTGCTTTTTTAAGACCATTCATAAATCTAGAATAGCTAATATCATTCAAACGACATGCAGCATTAATACGTATAATCCATAATTTTCTAAATTCACGTTTTTTTTGCTTACGATCACGAAATGCGTAAACTAAACTGCGTTCAATCTGCTCTTTAGCTTTTCTAAAATGTTTACGGCGTCCGCTATAAAAACCTTTTGCCAACTTTAATATTTTTTTATGTCTTCTGCGTCTTACGACTCCAGTTTTTACTCTCATTTATATGTCTCCTTGACCTATAGTGTCCACTATAATTTTTTTGGTTTCTTAGGTGTTAAATCATAAGTATGACTTAAACTTGTCCGTTTAATACGGAGAGCGTTCCAAGTGTACGCTACTTATTTACAGAGCATTTTGCTTATGCGTGGCTCATCAACCTTATGAACTGTTTTTGGCGAATTTAGTTCGCGTCTAGTTGCAGGTTCAACTTTGGTTAAAATGTGGCTTCTAAAAGCAGTTCCGCGTTTAATGCTATTTTTCTTAACTTTAAAACGTTTTGCTGCACCACGGTGCGTTTTCATCTTTGGCATATATCTTCTCCTTTCATTAATTTATTAACAAAATTTATCTCTATTACGCATCTTTTTGCGGTAGAACTAACATATTATAGTATCGTCCTTCCATTGACGGAGATTTATCCATAACACCTAAATCTTCTACCATTGGCCACACTTTTAATAATACATCACGAGCAGCTTCTGGGTGTGCCATTTCACGACCTCTTAGAAAAACACGGAATTTTACATGAAATCCATGTTCTAAAAATTCTCTTGCATGTTTTACTTTATAACTTATATCGTTATCAGCAATTTTAACAGAAAGTTTTATCTCTTTTAAAACAATAGTTTTTTGCTTTCTCTTAGCCTCTTTTTTCTTTTTCTCTTCTTGATAACGAAACTTACCATAATCCATAATCTTACAAACTGGTGGTTTAGCATCTGGTGCAATTAGTACCAAATCTAAGCCCTCAGCGTTTGCTATACGCAAAGCCTCAGTACTAGAAATTAGTCCATGTTGTGTCCCCTCATCGCCTAAACAGCGTACTTCTGGGAAGTCTATTTGATCATTTAGTAGAGTTTTGTTCTTGGAGTTGTTTTTATTCAAAAAACGTGCCTTTTCATAAGTTCGTTCACTAGTGCCATAAATTCACCTTCGCTTATATTGTACTGTTCACGCTTGCGCCTATCTCTAATCGCCACACTCCTAGATTTAACCTCTTCATCACCAAGAACTACAATCATAGGAACTTTAGCTTTTTCAGCATTACGCACACGCTTATTCAAACTCTCATTTTTATTATAAATTTCACAATCAATGTCAAATTCAACTAATTTTGAGTTCAATTCTTTAGCATATTCGTTATGCAAATCACCAATTGGAATGAACACAATTTGAGTCGGAGCTAGGAAAAATGGGAATTCACCAGCAAAATGCTCCGTTAATATACCAATAAAACGCTCAAATGAACCTAAAATTGCTCTATGAATCATAACTGGTCTCTCTTTTGTGTTGTTTTCACCCACATAAGTAAGCTCAAAACGCTCCGGAAGAATAAAGTCTACTTGAACAGTTCCGCATTGCCATTCACGTCCGATAGCGTCAGTTATCTTAATATCAATTTTTGGACCATAAAATGCGCCACCACCCTCGTCAATTCCATAAGAGTGTCCATTTTTATCTAATGCTTCTCTAATTGATGCTGTTGCACTATCCCAAACCCTATCATCACCAATTGCTTTTTCAGGTTTAGTTGATACCATCATCTTGTAATCGAATTCAAAAGCTTTCATAATTTTATCAACAAACTCTAAAACTTCAACTATAATTCCCTCAATCTGAGAAGGTGCACAAAATATATGCGCATCATCTTGAGTAAACTCGCGAACACGCATAAGTCCATGCATTACACCACTTAACTCATGACGATGAACAACTCCATACTCAAAGTATTTAATTGGTAAATCACGATAACTATGTAAATCATTTTGAAAAACTTTAATATGACCAACACAGTTCATAGGTTTTATACCATACTCTTGTTCATCAATTGTTGTAAAGTACATATTCTCTTTATAATTTCCATAGTGTCCGCTAGTTTTCCATAAATCAGAACGTAAAAGTTCAGGTCCACGTACTGGCTGATAACCTCTTTTTCTATGTGCCGTATAAAGTAGATGTTCTAAACGTGAACGCAACCTAGCACCAGCTGGAAGCCATATAGGAAGACCTGCACCAACCTCTTCATTAAATGTAAAAAGTTTTAGTTCAGTTCCAATCTTTCTATGATCACGTTTTTGTGCCTCTTGCATCATTGTCGTATAAGCTTTTAAAGCCTCTTTATCTGCAAAAGAGATACCATAAATTCTAGTTAGCATCTCATTTTTATCATCACCACCTAAATATGCACCAGCAACTTTTGTAAGTTTAGTAAAACGTAACATTTTAGTATTTGGTAGATGTGGTCCTCGACACAAGTCTTCAAAATCACCTTGAGTATAAAAACTGACATTTTCATCTTCAATGCGACTTAAAACTGCTGATTTTAGCTCATCATTTTTATATTTTTCTAACGCATCAGCTTTGCTTATTTCATATTTTTCAATTGGATATTTACGTTTTGCAAGCTCTTGCATTCTTTTTTCTATTTTTTTTAAATCATCTTCACTAATATGTTCATCTGTTTTAAAATCATAATAAAAGCCCTCATCCACAACAGGACCTACAAAAAATTTAGCAGTTGGATACATATCTTTAATAGCTTGCGCCATTAAGTGTGCTGCTGAATGGCGTATAACGCTAAGTGCATCAGCAGAGTTATCAAAATATATTGGTTCACCCTCAATATTTTGACTATTTGCTGTTTGCATATCAATAATTGTTCCATTATATTTTACTGCTATTTGTTCCATATCTTATTTTACCTCTAATTTTAAAGCACCAAATAGTGTGCAAGCCTCACACTAAGCATAACCAAAAGAAAATACCTTTAGGCGAAACATAGCGTTAGCGTAGTCGAAAGAGATTTATCTCTTTGACATATTTATTAAATGGTGGTCCCTGGCAGACTCGAACTGCCGACATCTACCTTGTCGAGGTAGCGCTCTACCAACTGAGCTAAGAGACCTCTTACTTTTATAAAAGTTAAGGGCGTGATTCTATCTAATTTTATGTTATTTTTTCATAAAATTTTAAATATATTAAAATTAAGCAGACAATAATTCTTTACAAACATATGATAGTTATTATTGAAAATAAAAATTATAAAAAGGGAAAACCCCTTTTTATAATTTAATCATCACATCCATTAGGAACTGAACTAGGACAACTCCACCAACCTATACACCAACCTAAATAACGACCAGAATTACACTCAAATTCACCAAGGACTACACATTTAGTAGGACAATTAGTTGTCTGTGTTGTATCACCATCACCATCATCACCATTTTGTGAAGAAACTATTGCTCCTGCTATCGCTATAACTACTACAGCTATTATTACTAAGACCCATTGTGGCATTAACTTACCCTCCCCTAATTTAAATTATGCAAAAAGTTTTGCTAAAATCCATTTTAACATAATAAATTAAAAATAAAGTTTTAACCCAGATAACATTAATTAAAAACTATATACATCATTTTTTTCTAAAGCTCAAAATTAATAACCAAACCACACCTAAATCTATCATTACGTCTGCAAAATTAAAAATTGCAAACTCAAATCCACAGTGCCAATATACATAATCTACAACTCCCCCATGCACAAAGCGGTCATATATATTTGAAAACCCTGCCCCAATTACAATACCAAGAGGTAAGAGAAATTTCTTTCCCATTCTTACTATATTCCAGCCAATAACTGTTAAAAGCGCAAGTTGTATCCATTTTAACCACTCACCTAAAAATGCGAACATCGTAAAAGCAACACCCTTATTTAAAGCAAATACAAAAGATATACACTCTGCATAATTTCTATAACCAGCTAAAAATATTGATTTTATATTTTGATCAACTACAAAAATGCCTACTGCCATCAATAGTGCTGAGTAATAAACTTTTTTATTCATTCAGCGAACGGCTCAAAAACTTTTTAAGCTCTTTTAAATGTAAATGCATTAACTTTTCATCTTTTCCCTCAAGTAAAATACGTAACTTATTTTCTGTACCTGAATAACGAACAAGATAACGAATTGCATCTTGTTCAATTTTTTTAAATATCTCACTCAAACCATTTATCTCTTTCAATGGAGTCTTCTTACTAATTGTCAAATTTGTCTGAAGTTGAGGGTAGAGTGAAAAAGGTCTAAGTACTTCACTAGCTTTTTTTTGACTACTTTTCATTAATGCTAAAACTTGAAGTGCAGTAACAAGTCCATCACCTGTTTTTGCAAATTCATGCATAATTACATGTCCACTCTGCTCCCCACCAAAGTTACTCCCACAATTTAACATCAACTCCAATACATTTTTATCACCAACATCACTTCTTTTTAAATTCATTCCATTTTTTGTTAAAAACTCATCTAATCCCTCATTACTCATAACAGTTGTTACAATATCTGAGTTATTAAGCTTTTTACTACTCTTTAAAAATAGAGCCAAAGCACCAATAAGCTGATCCCCATCTACTACTTCTGATCGTTCATCTACAATCACCAACCTATCTGCGTCACCATCAAGTGCAAACCCCACATCTGCTCTATACTGTTTGACCTTATCTTGTAAATCTTTAGTATGCATAGCTCCACACATATCATTAATATTATCACCATTTGGACGATTATGAATAACTATAACTTCAGCACCTAACTCCTCTAAAACAGTTGGTCCAACACGATAACCAGCTCCATTTGCTGTATCTAAAACAACTCTAATACCCTGAAGTGAAAGCTCAGTAGGAAATGAATTTTTAAGTTGAACAATATATCTTCCGATTACATCGTCTATTCGTTTTGAGAAGCCAATTTTGCGCCCAATCTGTTGAGCATGTGCAATTTTATTCTCATCAGCATATATATTTTCAATCATTTTTTCAATCTCTAATGAAAGCTTATTTCCATGTGCATCAAAAAACTTGATTCCATTATCATCATATGTATTATGACTAGCACTAATCATAATTCCAGCATCACAACGCATATTTTCAGTCAAAAATGCAACCGCAGGAGTAGGCATTGGACCAATTTGAATGACATCATAACCAACAGCAGTAAGCCCGCTAACAACTGCATTTTCTATCATGTATCCACTCTTTCTAGTGTCTTTACCAACTAAAATCTTTCTAGTTTTAGAGTGTTCTTGAAAATAAATTCCACTTGCCATTGCCACTCTCATAGCCATTTGAGCTGTCAAAAATTCACCCGCACGCCCTCTTACACCGTCAGTTCCAAATAGTTTTGTCATATAATATAATGTTCCTCTGAATTTAATCTATAAAATTTAACTGAAATTTAATCTATTTTAAGGTAGCATTCTATCCAAATTTTTATATGAGAGGGTTAATACCAATATGGCTAACCATAAATCAGCACTTAAAAGAATCCGCCAGACAGAAAAACGTACTGAGCGTAATAGATTCTACCGTACACGTTTGAAAAATATCACTCGTGAAGTTCTTGAAGCAGTTGAAGCTTCTAATAAAGAGACTGCTCAAAGCGCAATGAAAGTTGCGAACAAAGAGATTCATACAATGATAAGTAAAGGTTTTTTGAAAAAAGCTACAGCTTCTCGTAAAGTAAGTCGTTTGCAAATTAAGGTTAATGCTCTATCTTAGGAGCAATATATGCTTCAGAGTAAACTAAAACCATTTATTGCTCGATATGAAGAGATTAACTCTCTTCTGAGTGCTTCTGATATTACAAATGATATAGAGCGTATGACTCAGCTCTCAAAAGAGCAATCTGATCTATTACCACTTGTTGAGAAAGCTACTACATACATAGATACTTTAAAGCAAATTGATGAAAACAGAGCGCTTTTAGGTGATGAAGATCTTGGTGAGCTTGCAAAAGAGGAACTAAGCACACTCGAAGAATATCGTCCAATTCTTGAAAATGAGATTAAGCAACTTCTAATCCCAAGTGACCCTAATGATGATAGAAATATCTATTTAGAGATGCGTGCTGGAACTGGAGGAGATGAAGCAGCCCTATTTGTTGGAGACCTTTTCAACGCATACGTTCGTTACGCTGAAATTCAAGGATGGAAAGTAGAGCTTGTTAGTACATCTGATGGTTCAACTGGTGGCTATAAAGAACTTATTGCCCTAATTAAAGGTGCAAAAGTTTATAGTCGCTTAAAATATGAGGGTGGAACGCACCGTGTTCAACGTGTTCCAGCTACTGAATCTCAAGGTCGCGTTCATACATCAGCAATAACAGTAGCAATTATGCCAGAAGTTGATGATGTAGAGATTGACATCAATGCAAATGACTTAAAAATTGATGTTATGCGTTCTAGTGGGAATGGAGGACAATCTGTAAATACAACAGATAGTGCCGTTAGAATTACTCACCTACCAACTGGAATTGTAGTAACAAATCAAGATGGAAAATCTCAACACAAAAATAAAGACAAAGCTATGAAAGTACTTAAAGCTAGACTTTATGAGTTAGAGATGAGTAAACAATTAGAGACAGAGGGTGACACACGAAAGTCTCAAGTTGGAAGTGGCGATAGAAGCGAGAGAATTCGTACCTATAACTACCCACAGAATCGTATTACGGACCATCGTGTAGGTCTAACGCTTTACCGTCTTAATGAAATACTTCAAGGTGGACTACTTGATGAAGTTATAGACCCAATAACTGCACATTTTCAAGCAGAAATTATAAAAACTGCCGGATTAGAATAAAGTTTACAATAAATCACTCATACTTTAGCGAACTTTGGGTGGGTTTATTATTCCATTTTTTCTTATCCAAATAACATAACCAACATATATGTAGTGATGTTTATCTTCAAATTCAAAAGCATTACCGCTTCTAAAACCATGATTGCGTAGTATCTCTGCATATTTTGAATATTTATCTAAAAAAGCTCTAAAAGAATCAAAAGATACATCTGAAACAACAACATGACTAATATCAAAACGTTTATGGTCTAAGTATCTAGCACACTCATTAAGCGCATCGCCAACAAAATTGGTATGTCCTAAAATGTCATTAAATGGATAAACCTCACCGGTATGAACAGCAATCCTAACACCTTTAAAATAGCTGTGTTTTTTAAGTGCAATATCTGAAAAGCTTTTTAATGAAAGTGCAAAAATAACTCCATAACCCTTAAGAGAAGGAGATAAAATACTATAAAATCCATCACCAGTAGATATAAATCCACCAATTAAATCTTCAAATTTTATTTTAGATTCTGCAATTACCGTCTCAATCATCTGCTTATAATTTTGAGTAAACGAGACAATTAACTCATGTTGTTGAATAGATTCTAGTTTTGAAAAACCTATAATATCTATAAGAATTATGTCTGTTTCATATGAAGGTTTGTCTACTGTTGTTGGCTTAGCTGTAGTTATTCTAGCTCTTCTTGCCATGCTCCCTCTCTTCTTGCGAGGAATCTAACACCTCTTTTGCACTCTTAATTGCACTCTCTAAAGCTATTTTAGCACTTTCCCAAATTCTTATACCCAAACGCTTACTCTCTTGTGTAGCTTTATCTTTTAAAACACTACTTCGTTCTAATGTTTGCTGAGCTAAAAATGAGAGTTTATCACGCATTAACTCAATAGCTTCACGGCTAACACTAATTAATTCACCCATCTCATCAGAAGTTGAATTTACTACATTAGTTAAAATTGACTTTATAATTGCTGGACTATTACTAGCTTTTGTTTTTAATGTCTGCATAAAAAGCACATCAGCATGATGTAAATCTTCAAAAAGCATCTGCATATCTTCAAGTAAAAGCTTTTTAGCCTCATCAGGAGTATTTTCAAATCTTTCTTGAAAACGTGAAATTGCTGCAATTAAGCCTTTTCGCATTCCATGAACAACTCCAGATAAAATCTCTTTTGCATTTGGTGGACTAGCTTCAGAGACTTCAATAGCAGCGTCAACGATAGAGTTTAAAACTTTTCTAATTCTAGCAGAAGATAATATTCCCTCATTTAGCGTCTGAAGTGTTAAGTTCTTAGCTATCTCTATAACCGTTTTATGAATATCTAAACTATTTTTTGTTTTTTCAAGTGTCGTTACTAGTGCTGATTCTGTAACCTCTTTTAAAACCTCTAAAATATCTAAATTTTGAAGTTTTAAATTATGTAAACCATTTAGTGATGCTTTAGAAAATTCATACTGCTCATCATTTAAAAGAGTCTCTAACGTATTAAATGCCGTTTTTCTAAACTCCTGTAACTCTTCACTTTTTTGTGTTATTTTTCGCTCAATCTTTTCACGTTCTAGCACTAAATCTTCTAATGCCACATTTTGATGCTCAGTAGTACACTCTAAGACAGTCTTTAAAACATTCTCTATTGTATCAGTATCAACAGACTTTGGATTAATCGCACCACTTTTGATAGCTGTATCAATAGAATTCTTAAGAGCACTCTCTAATATTTCAATACGTACAATATCACTACAATTATCTTTAAGTATTTTTTGTAAAGAAGTCTCTGACATCATAGCCCTTTTATAGACACTCTATTTTAGAGCACCATTTTAACATGTTTATGTTTTTTTATCTCTTCGAAAATCAAATTTCGTTCATCTTCATTATGAACTAAAAGTTCCAATTTATATGAACGATACTTTCCACCCTTACTAACTTTAGATTCTTCAAGATTACACTCTCTTTGCCCTATAACACCTATAATGATATCTTCTATTAATATATTTTGTATGGCAATAACAGTATAACTCCAACTACATGGATATGAAATTTCTGGTTTGTCTTGACTATTAGCGTCTAAAATCACCACTCTTACCTCCACTTTTACTCTCTAATTGAACTGATGAGATAACCATTGACTTATCAATTGCTTTTACCATGTCATAAATTGTAAGTAATCCAACAGATACACCGGTTAATGCTTCCATCTCTACACCTGTTTTACCATTTAGCTTAACACTTAAACTCATCTTAAAACCAGGCAGCTCGGGTAGCTCCTCAATATCTACGCTAATCGCTCCAAGAAGCAGTGGGTGACACATTGGAATTAAATCTGATGTCCTCTTTGTCCCACTAATTGCAGCCACAACTGCAGTTTGAATGACCGGACCTTTTTTAGCTGTATTATTAATAACAGCATTATAAGCATCTTTACTCATAGCTATTGTTCCACTAGCAACAGCAACTCTTGTAGTAACATCTTTTTCCGTTACATCCACCATCTTAGGACGATTTTTTTCATCAATGTGAGTTAAGTTCATCTATCTCCTTTATTAGACTTCTTTTTGTAAAACTGATAGTTACTTTAATTTTGTAAGAAATCCATTCTATAAAAAGTTTACCAAAATATGTTTAATATATAGATTTTGACCAATAAAAATGAATATTGTATATTTTTTATACAAATAACTGTTTACTTAAAAGCTATACTTCTGGTTATAAATTCATAGGAGTTAAAATGAAAGAGATAAGTATTACCAAAAAATTAATTACTGTTGGAGCTATGCTATCAATTGTAACAAGCTCGCTTTTAGCAGATATTGAAAAAAAGAATTTAAAAATAGGTTTCATTGCACTAACTGACTGTGCGCCGATCGTAATAGCCAAAGAGAAAGGTTTCTTTAAAAAACATGGCTTAAATGTTAGGGTTGTTAAAGAAGGTGGTGGCTGGGCTGGTATTCAGCAAAAGGTTATTAGTGGAGAGTATGATGCTTCTCACGCACTCGCTGGTATGCCAATAGCTTCAACACTTGGAATCAATGGGAATACTCCAATGTACGCAATTTTAAGTCTTGACTTTAACGGTAATGCAATTACTATGAGTAACTCAATCATTAAAATGATGGAAAAACATGGTCTTGATAAAAAAGAACGTCCTGTAAGTGCTACTTCACTTAAGGCTGTAATTGATGAAAAAAGAGCTAAAGAGGGTGCTAAGTATAAACCTTTAGAATTTGGTATGGTATACCCAGTTTCCACACACAACTATGAACTTCGTTATTGGCTTTCAGCTTCAGGAATTGATCCAGATAGTGATACAACTCTAAAGGTATTCCCACCTCCACAAATGGTTTCTAATATGAAAGCTGGAAATATTGAGGGTTATTGTGTTGGTGAACCATGGAATGAACGCGCTGTTATGGCAAAATTAGGTTCTGCTTTAATTACAAACTATGACATCTGGAACAATAATCCAGAAAAAGTTTTACAAGTTACACAAGAGTTTGCAAAAAAATACCCTGGTACTACACAAGCGATGATTGAAGCTATAATTGAAGCGCAACTTTGGTTAGATGCAAATTGGGAAAACCGTAAAGAGGCTGCGAAAATACTTAGTAAAAAGAAATATGTATATGCACCTGTTAAAGTTCTTGAAAAATCTATGACAGGTACATTTCAGTATCTTAAAGACTTTAAAGGTGAGCCAAACCCTATGTTTAATGTATTTTCATCAAACTACGCGGCATATCCATACTATAGTCATGGAATGTGGTTTATTACACAGATGTATAGATGGGGTCAACTTGATAAAGCAATTGATATGAAAAAAACAGTTGAAAATGTTTATAGACCTGACCTATTTGCAAAAGCTGCTAAAAATGTAGGATACAAAATTCCAGCAAGCCCGTGGAAAAAAGATGGTGTAGATAAATACAACAAATTTATTGATGGAAAAATATTTGATCCAAACAAAGCAGTTGAGTATATTTATAACTTTAAAGTCCAGCACTCAAAAGTTAGCCAAAAAGAGTTGGCAGCTGCAAATAAATGGAGTGTAACTACAATACAGCCTGGTTATCAATGTGAAGCTGGAAAACCTGGATGTGCATCTAAATAGGGGCAATTTTGAAAAAAGAACAAATTGAAAAAGTACTATTTCCATCACTATTGTTAATATTAATAATACTCTTTTGGCAAGCGTTATCTGGCTGGGTTGATGGTTTTCCTACACCAATAGAGACATATGACGCAGCATTAGAAGTATTAGCAGATCCATTTTACATTGAAAGTGAAGATGACAAAGGTATGTTTTGGCAAGTCACCAATTCACTAGAACGTGTATTTGGTGGATTTATCTTAGCTTCACTTGTAGGAATTCCTTTAGGTTTTCTAATTGGGATGAATAAACGCGTAATGTACGCATTTAATCCGTTCATTCAAATTTTAAAACCAGTCTCTCCACTTGCATGGTTACCACTTGCACTGTTTGTCTTTAGAGATATAAATTTAACAGCTATATCTGTTATTTTTATTACATCTATTTGGCCAATCATCATCAATACTGCACTTGGTGTTCAAAGTGTTAGTAAAGATTATATGAACGTAGCAAGAGTATTAAAATATACACAACTAGAGATTGCAACTGGAATTATTTTACCAGTAGCAATTCCATATATTTTTACGGGAATGCGTCTTAGTTTAGGAATTGCGTGGTTAGTAATTGTTGCGGCTGAGATGTTAACAGGTGGTATTGGTATCGGTTTTTGGATTTGGGATGAATATAATAACCTAAATTACCATAACATTATCGTTGGAATCATCATAGTTGGTCTTGTTGGTTATCTACTTGACGCACTAGTTGGTTGGTTTGCTAATAAATTTGATTACCGTAAAGGAGAGAGATCATGAGCAAAAAATTCTTACAACTACAAAATGTAGGAAAATCATTTGCTCTTCCTAATGGTGGAGAATATATAGCATTAAGAGATGTCTCTATAGATATAAAAGCAAATGAAGTCATCTCTATTATTGGACACTCAGGTTGTGGAAAATCTACAATCTTAAATATTATTGCGGGTCTTGATGAGGCATCATCTGGTGCACTTTTTTTAGAAGATACCTTAATTACAGAACCAGGCCCTGAGCGCGCTGTTGTATTTCAAAATCATTCACTGCTTCCATGGTTGAATGTTTTTGAAAATATTGAGATGGCTGTAAAAAAAGTTATGCCTGACTTAACAGTAAATGAGCGCCAACAGCGTGTTAAAAAATTTATAGATATGGTTAATCTTGAAGCTGCTATGTTTAAAACACCTAGTGAAATTAGTGGCGGTATGAAACAGCGTGTTGGAATTGCAAGAGCTTTATCTATTAGTCCGAAAGTTTTACTCATGGATGAGCCATTTGGCGCACTAGATTCATTAACAAGAGCTAGTTTACAAGAACATTTAATGAGAATCCAAAGAAACTTACAGAATACTGTCATCATCATTACTCACGACGTTGATGAAGCGGTGTTACTTAGTGACCGAATAATAATGATGACAAATGGACCAGAGGCTACAATAGGTGAAATTCTAGAAGTAAACTTACCAAAGAAGCGCGATAGAGTAGCTCTTCAAAGTGACCCTGAATACATCAGGTGCCGTGAGGCTATTTTAGAGTTTTTATATAAAAAATATGCAAAAGAGGATGAATAATTCATCTTAATTAACAAGGAATCTTATAATGAAAAAAATGAATACATTAGGTGTTGCAATTGCAACTTTATCAGCACTTGGTACAACTAACTTAAGTGCTAATACAGACATTTTATCAAATATTAAAGCTAATGGTGAGCTTAGAACAAGATATGAATTTGTAGATGATGGTTCTATTGCTAGCAAGGATGCTAAGGCACTAACAAACAGATTACTATTAGGTGTTAAAGCTGACCTTTTTGGAACTAGTGGATTTAGTACATATGCTGAATTTATTAATGTAAGCCATGGTAGTTTAGTTGATGACTATGCACCAGAGAGTGCTGGTTATGCATTAGTTGCAGATCCCGTAAATAATAGACTAACTCAAGCTTATATTGATTACAAAGCAGGTAACACTTTAATTAGAGGTGGTCGTCAAATGATAAATATTGACAATCAGCGTTTTATTGGAGCTGTTGATTGGAGACAAATGCCTCAGACATTTGAAGGTTTTTCAATTACAAATACAGATATTGATAAATTGACTCTTCAAGGTTCTTACTTAACACGTAGGTTAGGAATTATAGATGCTTTAACAGGAAATACAAAATCTGTACTATTGCATGCTGGATATAAATACAATGAAAGTATTAAACTTACTGCTTATGGTTATCTAATTGGTAATATTGGTGATACTTACGGAATAAGACTAGATGGTAAAACCTCTACAAATGAAGTAAAAATAGACTATTCATTAGAGTATGCTAACCAAAACGATGCATCTATGAGAGTTGACAGTGGTGACTTTAAACAACAAGTTGATGCTGATTATATAAATGCTGATCTTGGTTTAAAATATAAAGGTTTTATAGCAGGTGCAGCATATGAAGTACTTGGCAAAGCAGAAAATGCAACTGATAGTCATGGATTTACAACACCATTTGCAACACTACATAAATTCAACGGTTGGGCAGATGTATTTTTAGGACGTACTGCTACAGGTAATGCTAACGGACTTGAAGATTTAAGTCTTAAAATTGGTTATTCATCGAAAGAAGTTGGTAAAGCATTAGCAATTTATCATGAATTTGACGCTGAAACTGGTGCAAACAGTGACTTAGGTGATGAATTGGACCTACTTTACGTAACAAAAATTCCATCAATTAAAGGTCTTAGTGCAATGGCTAAAGCATCTTTTTACAATGCAGGTGATGCTGGAAATGATGTTACTAAATATTGGTTAATGCTAGACTATAAATTCGGTTCTAAATAGAAATTTTACATCCCATCTTTATCCCATTTTCTCTATCCCTTATAACCATTTGGAAACTCTCCAAATGGTTACTTTTAAAAAATCAATTGAAATAAAACTATAGTTTAAACTGTTTAATCGCATCAGACAAACTCTGTAAGTCTGATTCTATTCTTCCTAGTTCACTAGATATATCATTATTAAATTTTTGCATACTACCCACTTCATTTACAGTTTTATCACTAATTGCAACCATGCTATCTGTATTTGAGCGTAACTCACTTATATTTTGATCAATGCTTTTTGCAGAATCTTGACTCTTTTCTGCAAGCTTTCGAACCTCATCAGCAACAACTGCAAAACCACGACCATGCTCTCCAGCACGAGCAGCTTCAATTGCTGCATTTAATGCCAATAAGTTTGTCTGACTTGCAATATCTTTAATAAGACTAACCATACTCTCAATCTCTACAATAGAGTCTGTAAGTCTACTTGTTTGATTTTGTAATCCCTCAATAGCTGGACTAAACTCTATCTCATTCCATTCATTTAAATTACTCAAGACTCCATTTGCACTAGAGGTGCTACTTTTTACAGCCTCAAAAGATGCACTAATTGCGCCAACTACATTTCTAAAGTTTTGATTAATTTCATTAATAGGAGATTCAAGTTGAACAAACTCATTACCCTTATCTAAATTTAGAGAATCTGAAAGATCTGAATTTGCAAGACGCTCTAACGCTACAATTACATCTTCAGCCTCTTCCATCATAAACTTACTACGCAACTTAAACTCATTTCTACGATCTCTTAAAATCAGAAAGATTCTTTTCAAAACCTGATCTTTGTCATACACAGGAACCACAAAAACAAAAGTTGGGATTTTTTCACCTGATTTAATTTGAGTGTAGAGAACATCTGAAGAACTAAAACCAGAGCGCTTCTCTGTTATTGCTAATTTATCAATAAACTTACCAAGTGCGCAAACATCTTCATCATCAGGTTTTAATAGAGCTGACAGCTCTTTTCCAACAGCACTTTTTTCATCATACCCACTAAATGGTTCAAACTGAGGGTTAAAATATTCAATTACTTTTTCTGGACTAATAGCCAAAATTGTACTTGGAAAATTTTGTACAAAAGAGTTTAAATAACGATATTGTCTTTGATGGTAATCAATAATATGTTTTAATTTATTACCATAACTCTCATGCTCAACCTCTGAAGTAATATATTTATACTCACTATCTATTATCTCTTGTAACTCATCTAACTCACTGTTATTTTTAGAAAAAAACATTATACTTCCTTTATATCTGTTGTAAAATCTATACATATAAAATGAGTTTTGTTCGAGATAGTGACTCTGTGAACATAGGTTTTACATAAATTTCCTGATGCTTGAGATATATATCTACGACTCAAATACTCTCCACTTTGTGACTCTTTTGTAATAGCAAAATACTCTTTGCTACTATGATCATAATGTACTGGTGCTGGTAAATAAAATGGATTAATATCTGTGCGCAAAGCTGTCTCGCTAATCTGTTTACCATGAATATCTAATACATAAAAGGCTTCTAGTTCTAAATGCTTCTCAAGCAAAGGCTCAACACATTGATTAAAATTAATACAATCTATACCACTTTGTAAAGATTTTGCAATAGCTTGGGCTATATTTTTTGCATTTATAAATTGTTTCTTTTTTCTTTGCATTTTATCTATAGTATTTTTAGAGACTAATGCTTCAATATCATCAATTAAATCTCTATAATTCAACTCTTCTAGTTTAGGCATAGGCTTGTCAAATAAAAAACCCTGAAATAGCGTAATGCTTCTAGTTCTAGCATCAACCGCATCAGGTAAATCCTCGATTCCCTCAGCTAAAACAGCAGAACCTAGATTATATGCCATATTTGCAATCGCTTTTACAATCTCTTGATGAACAACATCTTTATGTAAATCTTGCATAAGTGAACGATCTAGTTTAATAACATCTGGTTTAATCGACTTAATACGCTCAAAATTAGAGCACCCACTACCAAAATCGTCTAACGCAATAAAAAAGCCTCTTCTTCTAAAGTATTCACTAAACTCCGTTAAATAATCTAGATTTTTTATAAATTCCTCTTTTATCTCTAACACAATCTTATTATTAGCAATAGTATTTTCTAAAAGTATAGGTTTAAAATTTTTCCATGATTGATTGATTAGAGTAGGTTCAATATTTAAAAATAGTAAAACATTTGGATAATCTAATTGAATTAATTTAAATTTATCTAATGCAATTTCAATTGCTCTAGTACTTAAATATTCTAAATCTTTTTCTGTTTCACATAATCTAAATAAATCAAATGCAGATACAATTTTTCCAGCTTTATCATAACCACGTAACAATGCTTCCACACCAAACAGTGTTCTACTAGATGTTGAAACAATTGGTTGAAAAAATATTGTAAGTTCTGGAAAATTATTAGTTGAATTCATTGAAAAATTATAATAGATAAAGAACACTTTTCATACATATAAGTGATTAAATTATATACATTCTAAACCAAAGATAATGCTTTTTTATACTCATTTGGATCATTTAAATTACTAAAAGCTAAAATATTATCAAAATCTACATAGGTAGCACCTCTATCTTTGAGTAAATTCTGCAATTTATGACGATTTTCATCAATCATCTTATGTAATTCATTTTTCAAATTAGCATGGTAAATTCCACACAATGGATGTACACTAGAATTTACACGCGCCACTGTTGCATTATCTACGTCTCTTTCTAATAACTTTTTTATCTCAGATTCACCAACAAATGGACTATCTACACTTAAAACAAAAAATCGCTCCTCGCCTAATTGTTCAATTGAGCTAAGTAAACCAACTGTTGGAGCAAATTGATCACTAAAATCTATTACAAAATTTTTTGTAAATCTAAAAAGTTCTGGATTTTTTGTACTTATGTAAACTTTTTTAAAAAGAAACTTTAAACGCTCATACTGATACTGAGCAAGAGTATCATACTTTCCAAAAGGCAAAAGTGCCTTATTTCGCCCCATTCTCCTACTAGCGCCACCAGCAAAAATGACAGCGCTTATATTAAACATCTTCTGGTGAGCTTATATATCCTAAAATTGCACTAGCTGCTGCTACTGCTGAGTTTGCTAAATATATTTTAGATGAACGTGCACCCATTCTTCCAACAAAGTTACGATTTGTTGTAGATACAGCAACCTCATCATCAGCTAAAATACCCATATATCCACCTAAACATGCACCACAAGTTGGATTACTAACAACTGCACCAGCCTCAATTAAAATATCTATATATCCCATCTTTTGTGCATCTGTTAAAATTTTCTGCGTTGCAGGGGTTACAATCATTCTAGTATGGTGTGCAACTTTTTTACCCCTCATAATATTAGCTGCCATCTCAAGGTCACTTAAACGACCATTTGTACAACTTCCAATGAACACTTGATCTACTTTTATTTTTTCTGAAACTGCTTGAGAAAGTGGATGCCCGTTTGATGGTAATGATGGATATGCAATTACAGGTTCAAGCTTATCTACATCTATCTCAATAACTTTTACAAACTCAGCATCATCATCAGAGTAAAAATATTTTGGCTCTCGTGCTAAATTTTTATCCGCTAAAAAAGCCTTTGTTGTATCATCAGCTGCAATAATTCCACTTTTTGCTCCAGCTTCAATCGCCATATTACAAAGGCTAAAACGCCCATCCATATCTAAGTTATCAATTACTTCACCAGTAAACTCTAAAGCCTGATAAAGCGCACCATCAACACCTAAAATTCTAATAACTTCAAGAATCAAATCTTTTCCATAAACATTTGGTTGTAGTTTTCCGTTAAAGATGACCTTAATAGTCTGAGGCACCTTAAACCAATTCCCACCAGTTATCATCGCATATGCAATATCTGTTGAACCCATTCCAGTTGAGAATGCACCAAGAGCACCATGTGTACAAGTATGGCTATCCGCTCCAATAATTACATCTCCTGGAACTACAAGACCTTTCTCTGGTAAAAGTGCATGTTCAATACCCATATCTTTTTCATCAAAAAAATTTTTTAAATCATGTTTATAAGCAAACTCGCGACTAATCTTCGCCTGATTTGCACTTGCTATATCTTTTGCTGGAATAAAATGATCAAGTACTAATGAAAATCCATCTGGATTGGCAAGCTTTTTAGCACCACTCTCATTAAATGCACGAATTGAAATTGGAGTAGTAATATCATTTCCAATTACCATATCGATATTAGAGCTAATAATCTCACCAGCTTTAACATCTCGTCCAACATGATCTGAAAATATTTTTTCGGTTATTGTTTGTCCCATAGAAAATGTCCTATCTATTAATTAATGCGCGTATTGTAGCAAAATTCGCCAAAAGGCGAAGTATTTGTAAGGAGAGTTTTATACCTCTTAAGAAAAATTGGATGTACTTTCAGGAGAAGTAATAAAAGAAGTATATACTCGTTAAGTCAATGAACTACAACACCAAGCAAATACTAGGTAAACTCATGAATTTAAAACCTTTTAGGATCTGGATACTTAAAATTATAATGCAAAATCTTTGATAACCTTTCACCATTTATAACTCTTTTTTTATCACATGGTAAGTAATTCAATTTTAATTTTGCCATCTTTAAAATTGCCTCTTTTGTAGGATGCAGTGGTGCGCACATATTGTAAATCCCATCTGGAATAGAACGTGTAATTAGCTGGTACAACATTTCAACTGCATCATTTCTATGAATATGATTAACAGGACAGTTTTTTGCTTCAGTTTTATCTGTATAATACTTTGCCAAATAACGCGAATAACCCATAAGTCCTGCTAATCTTATAACATAACTCTTTTGCTTACTCTCTAAAACTATTCTCTCAGCATTTCTAAGACTAGATTCAGTATTAACAGCTCCATCTTCATCTATTTTTCCACTACCTGTGTAAATAGAAGTTGAACTTAAAAAAATTATTTTTGTATGTGGATAGAGGCGAAAAATTAAATCTCTAAATAAGTCTAAATTATCCTCACTACCATATACAGATGATGGAAGTGAAATTACCAATATATCACATTTAAAAAAGTTCCTATTCCCCATAAAATCTTTTAAAGTTAATACACAGCTATCTATTCCATATGTTCTAAGTTCACCGACTCTCTGTTCAGAAGTAGAACCTTTAACTATAAATTCGCTAACAAGTCTCTCACCAAGTGAACTACCCAGCCAACCACATCCAAAAATACTAACTCTAAGCTTGCCCATTAACTGATTAACCCTTTTACATATTTACATGTGAATTTTAATTTTGATATTATAGCTATCAATTACATCTGTTATAATTAAGTAACCATATAGGGATAAAATCTACATACTTTTTATAAAAGGATTGCATGAATGAAAAATATTATATCTCTTTCAATTATTAGTACATTAATCATTGTTTTTATAAATGGCTGTACAGACAAACTAGCTTCTTCTACTGTAATATCTTTTAAAAGTTTAAATATTCCAACAACAGACATAGAAAAGAAGAATCTTCAATCTTCAAAAGAGATTAACATTAATGGTATAGCCTATAAGTTAAACTTTAACACCATCATGAAAAGTGGTAATGTAGATAATCATGAAATATTTGGTCTTGTTAAAGACTACCAAGATAATCCTTTAAAACTTAATGATGGATCAAATTATATATGCAATGGCACAAATAGTGGTGTAGGTTCAGGACTTGACCACTCATCTATTTTACAAAAAAACTCTAAAATATACATGATAAATCAATTTGAATGTCCAATTGGTGCTCTTTATATGCTTGAACTAAAGCAAGACAAGAAAACTGGAATATTATCAGCAAAAAAAGACACTCTTAAGTTCATTAGTCAAAAAGATGAATTTGGTGGATATGTACATTGTGCAGGTCAAACAACTCCATGGAATTCGCATTTAGGTTCAGAAGAGTATGAGAGTAATGCAAGGTTTATAGAGAACTTTACTGGAGCTACTGGTGATAGATATTATGATGAAACAGCAAAATTTTGGGGCAATGATTATAATAAATCAAATCCATATTATTATGGTTGGACACCTGAAATCCAGATAAAAACAGATGGTTCTACTAAATATACGAAACATTATGCAATGGGTAGATTCTCCCATGAGTTAGCATATGTCATGCCAGATCAAAAAACTGTATATCTTACAGATGATGGTACAAATGTTGGACTTTTTATGTTTAAATCAGATTATGTTCAAGACCTATCTTCAGGAACACTTTACGCTGCAAAACTTACTCAGACTAGTTCAGTAAATGGTGGTAAATTCAATGTCTCATGGATTAACCTAGGACATGCTACAGATAGCGAAATTCGCTCATTTGTTGCCAAAAAAATGAAGTTTTCTGAAATATTTGATTCAAAGAGTGTTAAAGATGATGGAAGTTGCCCCACTGGATTTACCTCAATTAATACAGCTACCGGACACGAATGTCTATCTGTAAAAAATGAAATGAGGAAAATAGCATCTCGCCTTGAGACAAGAAGATATGCAGCGATTATGGGAGCTACTACTGAACTTCGTAAAGAAGAGGGTATTACATACGATGAAAAAAACAAAAAACTCTATATAGCAATGAGTTCAGTAGAAAAAGGAATGGAAGATAATACTAAATATGATATTGGTGGAAACAACCATATAAGAGTTAAACATAACTATTGTGGCGCTATATATGAGTTAAATGTAGATAATGAATTAATTGCCACAGATATGGATGTTCTTGTTGAAGGAGAACCTGTAGCAAAAGACTTAGCTGGAAACTCTTGTAACTTAAATAAAATTTCAAACCCTGACAATGTTTCAATGCTTCAAGGAACAGATATTTTAATGATAGCAGAAGACTCGTCAAAACATATAAATAACGTAATATGGGCTTATAACTTAAAAGATAAATCTTTATCACGAATTATTACAATGCCCCTTGATGCTGAAGCTACATCTATTTTTTGGCATAAAAATATTAATGGTTTTAGTTATTTAACAGCAGTTACACAACACCCTATGAGAGAACAAAATACTATTAGCTCCAATAAAGAGTCATCTATTGGTATTTTAGGACCAATACAATTTAAATAATTTTACTCAAAATATCAGGTACAATTAGAAACATTACATAAAAAAAGACCCTTCCATCAAAATGAGATGAAAAGGTCTATTCTTAAAGGGAATGTACTACTCGAAGAAGTGATTTACGAAAGTATAGTTTTTATAAGTTAACAAACAGATAATGTTATATCCATCATAAAGTAAGAAAATGCGTTTTTTTGAATTAAAACAGATTGCAAACTATCTAAACAGATATAAAAATATAAGTTCTATCTTTCGCATTGCAGATAATACTCTATGTTTACAGACTAAAAGTGAAGACTCTTACTACTTTCACATGCAACGTTCTAACTCTTACATCTACAAAACTTCACGCCCTAAACGAACAAAAATTTATAAAGCCCCTTTTGATTCCATGCTTGAACGTAGATTTAATCGTGCGCAACTTAAATGTGTTAGAATTTTAAATAATGACAAAGTAATCCAAATAGAAGTAGTTATAAGTGGTGGTTACAAAGAACAAAAAAGTATACTTCAGTTAGAGTTTACAGGTCGACACACAAATGTTATTATTTTAGATGAACAACTAACTATTTTAGAAGCACTCAGACATATTGATATTAATACGTCTTCTCGTCCTGTAAAAGTTGGTCAAACTCTTTTATCTCTTAATCCAAACCAAAAAACTCCTGTAGATGGTTATCAAATTGAAAATGTTGAAAGTTTTTTATACGCTCAATTTAAAGAGAAAACAACAGCAGAGCTAAAATCTATTAAAAAACAGAAATCATCTATTTTATTAAAACGTATAAAAAAATTACAAAAAAGGTTTGATGCCCTTGAAGATGAAAATTTTTGGCAAGAAAAAGCACAAGCCCTAAAAAATGAAGCTGAAATAGTTATAGCAAATTTACACCTAATTAAGCCTTATGAAAAGAGTGTTATACTGAACGATTTTCATGGCAACAGCATAAAGATTAATTTAAATCCAGATTTACCAACAGCTGCAATGGTCTCAAAGCATATATTCAAGCAAGCTAAAAAAGCACGTCAACGTGCACACCACATCCACCTTGAAAGACAGAATCTAGAAGAAAAAATTGCATTTTTACACCATTTTGCCGATAATATAAAACGCGCAGACAGTAAAGAGGAATTAAATTTTCTTTTTCCAACTTCTGTTAGACGTAGAGGAAATACAACACAGTTGCCATATGAAGTCTTTTACATTGAAGGACTAAAAGTGATGTTAGGACGTAGCCAGAAAAGTAATGAAGAGGTGTTACGAGCTGCAAGGGCTCATGACATATGGTTTCATCTTCAAAATATTGCATCTGCACATGTTGTTGTTGTTAGCAATAAACAGCAATTACCTCTTAGCGTAATTGAACGTGCGGCGAAACTATGTGTGGACTTTAGTGTTACGCAAAGTGGCACATATGCAGTAGATTATGTTAAACGTAGAGAGGTTAGACCCGAAACTGGTTCACGTGTGTTGTATAATAACTATAAGACTATAAATATTGATATAACAAAATAAAGTTACAAGCTAAGGTAAAATTATGGCAATAAGTCCAGTAGGTAATGCAATTATAGTAAATCAAAATACTCCAATAGTAGCTTCTACACAAAATTTAGCACAAAATAGAGTAGATTTACAAAATGTAGCTGCTGGTGAAATTGTAAAAAATGAGCAAAAAAAAGTAGAAGAGACTCGTCCAACTGAACAAAGTGCCGCTGTAAATGCTGAAGAAGAGCGTAAAAAAGAGCAAAATGAAAAAAAGAAAAAAGAGCAAGAGCTAGAAGATGAACAAAAAGAGCAAAAAAAATCATCTGGTGAGTTTCATCTATTAGATGTTAAAGCCTAACTATCGTATAATCACACTATTTTAGTAACAGGGATTCATGATGTCTATTAATACGTTATACAAACAATACAAAGAGCGTATTCTAACAGGATTTATTCTAGCACTAGGTGCCATCGTAATAGGTGCAATTGATAATTTTTTTCTTATTTGGCTCTTTTTAGGGATACTTTTTATGGTTTCTCTATTTGAAGCAAATAGACTATTTAACATTCATAGCGGTGCAATTTATTACTACGGTTTTGCACTTTGGATTACTGCAGCTTTCTATCCATCTGTAGAAGAGCTATTTTTTATAGCTGCAATTGCTTACGCTGCAGTATTAACATATTCTCAAAAATTAGATCAAAAGCATTTTACACCACTACTATATCCTACAGTTGGTTTTCTCTTTTTTTTAACACTCTACAATGATTATGGTGTTGGCTCATATATTTGGCTAATTGTTGTTGTTGCTAGTACTGATATTGGTGCATTTGTTGTAGGAAAAGCTATCGGAAAAACTCCATTTAGTAAAATATCTCCTAACAAAACGCTAGAGGGTGTTTTTGGTGGTATTACAGTTGCCACAATTCTTGGTGCTATAGTTGGTATACAATATAGTGATTTTTTCCCTGCACTAATTATTTCACTCTTTACAGCCATAAGTGCTGTATTTGGTGACCTTTTTGAGAGCTACTTAAAACGTCAAGCAAATGTTAAAGATAGTGGAACTATTTTTCCAGGGCATGGAGGTGTTCTCGATAGACTTGATGGTTACCTTTTTGGTGCTGTTGTTATGACCATACTAATGAGAAGCATAAGTTAGTGGTAATTCTTGGTTCTACTGGTTCAATTGGGGTTAATACCCTTGAAATTGCACGTACAAATAACTTAATAGTTGAGACACTAGCCGCTGGTAAAAATATCAAACTACTAAATGAACAGATAAAACTTTTTTCACCTAAGAGTGTTGTAGTATCTTCTAAAGATGATGTATCTAAAGTAAATCACTCTAATGTATTTTACGGAGAAGAGGCTTTAGTCCATGTAGTAAAAGAGTCACAAAGTCAATTAATTGTAAATGCACTTGTCGGCTTTTTAGGTCTTCGCCCTACACTAGCAGCTTTAGAATCTGGCAAAAAATTAGCCCTTGCAAATAAGGAATCTTTAGTTGTAAGTGGAGCTTTTTTAGATAGCTCTAAAATAATACCAATTGATAGCGAACATTTTGGATTATGGTACTTAAAACAAAATAGAACGATAAAGAAAATGATTATCACAGCAAGTGGTGGCGCCTTTAGAGATTGGTCACTTCAGAGAATAAAAACTGCAACTCTTAGCGATACTCTTAAACACCCTAACTGGTTAATGGGTCAAAAGATAACAATAGATAGTGCAACAATGATGAATAAACTTTTTGAACTAATAGAAGCAAAATGGCTTTTTAAAGATGTTAAAAATTTTGACGCAATAATTGAACCAAAATCAATTATTCATGCACTAATTGATTTTAGCGATGGAAGCACAACTGCACACCTAGCCCATGCAGATATGCGCCTTCCTATTGCCTATGCCCTACTTGAAAAGGTAGATAAACCAATACTAGGAAGTGTAGATTTAGTCAAAATTGGTAATTTAGAGTTTAGAGAAATAGAAAAGTCACGCTATCCCATTTGGGAAATTAAAGATGCACTAATGAAAAACCCAGAACATGGAGTTATTGTAAATGCAGCTAATGAGATAGCTATAATGCAATTTGAAGATGGGAAAATAGGTTTTAATGACATCTCTAAAACTGTCATTAAAAGTTTTGAACATTTTTCTAATATTAAAGTAGAGAGTATAGAACATATATTTGAGATAGATAAAGAAGTTAGAAAATATACAAAAAGTTAATCATTACAAATTGCAAATAAATTAATTTTATATTTAATTTATTGTTAAAATAATAGAAATAATTGGAGCTACGTTATGACAATGATAATAAAAAAGCCATCATCAAATGACACTCATTACAATGCAATCGATCTATTTGCGGGTATAGGTGGAATTAGAATAGGTTTTGAAAATGCCTTCAATAAAAATATCTCATTCAAAATGTCATCAGAAATAGATAAAAACGCACAAATTACATATAAAAAAAACTTTAATGATACCCCACATGGAGATATAACAAAAATAAAAGAAGAAGATATACCATCTCATGATATTCTATTAGCTGGTTTTCCATGTCAAGCATTTAGTGTCGCTGGATATAGAAAAGGGTTCGAAGACACAAGAGGAACACTTTTTTTTGATGTAGCAAGAATTGCAAAATTTCATAAACCTAGTGTCATATTTTTAGAGAATGTAAAAGGTTTTGTAGGACACGATAATGGAAATACTTTTAAAACAGTTATTAAAACACTTAAAGACTTAGGTTATAGCATTGCACATAAAGTTTTAAATACTATGGAATATTCAAATATTCCTCAAAATAGAGAACGAATCTATATTGTAGCCTTTAAAGATAAGTTAGCTTTTGAAAATTTTGAATTTCCGCAAAAGATCAAATTAGAAAATAGTATAACAGATTGCCTAGAAAAAAAGATTGAGAAAAAGTTTTACTACAATGATAAACCATTATATGAAAAAATAAAAAATGACGTAACAGATAAAAAGAGTATATATCAATGGAGAAGACAATACGTTAGAGAAAATAAAAGTTCAGTCTGTCCTACCTTAACAGCTAACATGGGTACAGGTGGTCACAATGTACCCATAATAAGAGATGAAGTAGGTATTAGAAAAATAACACCTAGAGAGTGTGCTAATTTTCAAGGTTTTCCAAAAGATTATATTATTCCTGAAAATGATATTGCGACTTCTCATTTATATAAACAATTTGGTAACTCAGTTACTGTTGGAGTTGTTGAGAGAATTGCGTTAAAAATTTATGAAGCACTTGGTAATAGTTAGGTGTTTTTCAACCAACAAAGTAAATCAGCGCAAGATAGCTATAAACAGTATTTACAAACAGTAGGTTATCTATCAAAGCTTTTTTCAGATTCACAAACACCATATCTCTACTATAGAGTAGCAGAGAAAATATTCTGCAAAGCATTTAATGCTGAAGATTTATCACGTAGTGATGTTTCATCCGATGCAAAAAAAAATAATATTGGTATTGGATTAAAAACATTTTTAATAAGTAATAACAAATCTTTTCAAAAAGTTGCTGAATTTAGTAAAACAGGCAAACTACTTAATCAACTCGGAGCTGAAAAGTTTATACATAATATTGCTAACATTCGAAATAAGCGTCTTTCATTTACAAAGAATATTTATGATTTAGATAAATCAATTTATCACTGCGTAGTACGTAACGTAGGTGAGTTTAAAATATTTGAAGAAAATATGGATTTTATAGATACAGACAATATAAAAAATATTAAAACAAAAAATAATTCCATAATTTTTAATGATGGTATAAATGATTACTCTTTTTTGCTATCTAAAAATACTTTAACAAAAAGATTTATTACTACAAATTCTATATATGAATTTCCTATTGAGATTTTAAAAGACCCAATAGAATACTTAAATGATTGCTTTTCAGGCAAAAGTATGTTCATAGATAATACTGATGCTAAAGAGACCATATATTTACCACTATATGGAAAGAAAAGAAATGTTTTTGAGAAAAGTGGTCTTAACCAATGGAATGCCTCAGGTAGAAAAAGAGACGCTAATGAGATATATATTCCAATTCCTAGTAAAATACATAAATTACACCCTAATTTTTTCCCATCAAGAGACAAACCATTTAATCTTAAACTACCAAATGGAAAGATTTTGCAATCAAAAGTTTGTCAAGATAACTCTAAATCATTAATGTCATACTCAAATAAAGAGTTAGGACAGTGGTTACTAAGAGATGTACTAAACATTGAAGAGGGAAAACTAGTAACATATGCAATGCTAGAAGAAATTGGAATTGATTCTGTACGTATTGATAAAATAGATGAAAACCTATTTGAAATTAATTTCACAGCAATAGGAAGTTACGAAAATCATATAAAGAACTTTACGTGAAAAAAGTAATACACATTCATCGTTTGAATGGACACTAAAACAATGATTTTAAGTATTGAAAGTAGCTGTGATGACAGTTCAATTGCAATTACTAGTATAAATAATGCAGAAGTGCTATTTCACAAAAAAATTTCCCAAGAAGAAGAACATGCAAAATATGGTGGTGTTGTACCAGAACTTGCGAGTAGATTACACGCAAAAGAACTCCCACGTATTTTAGAAGAGGCTTCACAATATCTACCTGATATTAAAGCTATAGCTGTTACAAATGAGCCTGGATTAAGTGTTACGCTTCTTGAAGGTGTTGCTATGGCAAAAGCTCTTAGCATTGCGTTAAAAATTCCTATTATTGGAATCCATCATCTAAAAGCACATATTTACTCTCTGTTTATTAATGGCATTGTGAAGTTCCCACAAACTATTTTACTTGTCTCTGGCGGACACACACAAATTATAGAAGCAAAAAACCATACAGATATGGAAGTAATTGCAACCTCCATTGATGACAGCTTTGGTGAAAGTTTTGATAAAGTAGCAAAAATGATGGGACTTGGATACCCAGGTGGCCCTATAATTGAGCAATTAGCGCATAATGGTGATGAAGATTGTTTTGCTTTTCCAATTCCGCTACTTCATAGCAATAGATTAGCATTTAGCTACTCAGGACTTAAAAATGCTGTACGATTAGAGATTGAAAGATTAATTGATTTAAGTAAAAAAGATAGATGTGACATTGCTGCATCTTTTCAAAAAGCAGCAACAGAACACATTCTTCATAAAACCCGTTACTATTTTAGAAAAAAATCACCAAAAAGTGTTGCAATTGTTGGTGGAGCTAGTGCAAATTTATATCTTCGTAACCGTTTAGAAACATTGTGTGCTAGTTTTAATGCACCACTTTTAGTAGCAGAATTAAAATACTGTTCTGATAATGCTGCGATGGTAGGGCGTTGCGCGTTAGAATCATATAAGAATAACGAATTTAGCTCTATAAATGAGCTTTTAGTCCGACCTAAAAGTATCAAAATCAATTAAGACTCATTTTATCCTATTTAATGTACAATTCTTCAAATTAACAATAAGGAGTCATAAAAAATGGCAACTACACAACTAAAAGGTAACGACGTTCAACTTGGCGGAACAACTGTAAACGTTGGAGACAAAGCTCCTGCTGTAACTGTTGTAGCAACTGATCTTTCAGAAAAAACAATTGGTGGTGCAAATGGTAAAAAACAACTTATCATCGCTGTTCCTTCACTAGATACTGAAGTATGTGCAACTGAAACTCGTACATTTAACTCTAAAGCTGCTCAATTTAGTGATGTTGATGTAACTGTTGTATCTATGGACTTACCATTTGCTTCTAAACGTTTTTGTTCAACTGAAGGAATTGACTTAACTGTTGCTTCTGATTACCGTAACAAAGATTTCATGAATGCTTATGGAACGTTAATCGCTGAGGGTCCTCTTGCTGGTGTATCTGCTCGTGCTATTTTTGTAATTGATGCAAACGGAATAATTACTTATAAAGAGTTAGTTCCAGAAATTACAGCTGAGCCAGATTACGATTCTGCGCTTGCTGCATTATAATAACCTTTAATTCCCAAAAAAAAATAGTAGATTACTATCCTTAGTCTACTATTTTATTCTAACTCCATCCCAAAACATACTACTCCCAGATTTAATGTGAAGTTACAACTTCACATTATTACTTAGAAATCATCAAAACTTAAGCTACCTTTTGAGTAATTAGTCACAGTTCCCTCGAAAAAATTTGTTTTTTGATCATTAAATTTTGAAAAGTTATCTACCCATTTAATAGGATTGTCAACATTATAAAGTTTTTCCATACCAACACTACGCAGTCTCTCATCAGCTAAAAATTGAATATATTGAACAATTATATTATCTGTTAATCCTAAAATCTGACCTTGTGTAATGTAACGTCCCCAGTCACACTCTAATTGAACAGCTTTTCTAAACATATCATAAACCTCTTTATAAAGCTCTTCAGTAAACAGTTCAGGTTTCTCTTTTTTAAGTGTATTAATAATATTTTGAAACATTAACAGATGAGTCACCTCATCGCGCTGAATAAATCTAATCATCTGTGCACTACCTAACATTTTTCCAGAGCGTGCAAGAGTATAGATGTAAGCAAAACCACTATAAAAGTAAATCCCCTCTAAAATTTGATTAGCAAAAAATGCTTTTAGTAGATTGTAATCTGTAGGGTTTAATGAAAACTCTTTATACACAGAGGCAATAGCATCATTTTTATTTTTAAGCATCATGTCTGTTCGCCAAAGATCATAAATTTCATCGCTATTTTGAGAGATACTATCAACCATTACAGCATAACTTTGAGAGTGTAGTGCCTCTTCAAAACTCTGACGTACTAAAATTAAATTTATTTCAGGTGAAGTAATATATGGATTAATGTTATCTATAATATTATTTGTCTGCAGACTATCCATAAATATCAGCTGAGAAAGAGCCTTATCGTAAGATTTTTTCTCTTCATCTGTTAGAATTCTGTAATCCCTAGCATCAGTCGTCATATCAACTTCTTTAGGAAACCATGTGTTATTTAACATCATCTCCCAAAGGTTGTAAGCCCACTGAAACTTAATCCTGTTTAACTCAAAAATGCCAGTAGGATTACCACCAAATATCTGGCGTTCACCAACTGTTTCAGTAGAATCGGGGTTGTATATATCTTTTCTTTGCATAACGATTATTATACTCCGATTTGATTTAAAATTCTATTTAAATACGCCTTTAGAATAATCATCGTCAATAGGTTCAAACATTTCTAAAAAGTGTAAAAACTATTCTTAAAAAATACAGCAAACTGATATTATAAAAATAATTTAAGGTTTTAAATTATAAGATTTTTTAAACTTTACCTGCTCAGTTTTAAAGTTCATTTGAAGACAAAAAACATAAATTTATAACCAAAGATTTACAAAAAACCTAATGTCTCAAAGGAAGAAATTACTATAATTCAAAATAGATTAGACCACGGACTTAAATTAGTAACTTTTATTTAAAATAGGTATAAATGTACAAAATTTTTATTAACAACAAATTTAGAGGAAATATAGAGCTACCAAATACTAAAGATGCTAGGCAGATTTTAAATAGAGTTAAAAAGATATACACAACACGTAATTCTCTGACTATAGATGTCCTTTTTAAAGAAAATAAGTTAAAACAATTAAAGAGTTATCAAAAAGGTGGAGCGAATGAAGAACTGCTTAATTTGGATTTTTATATTCAACTTGGAAAAATTCTAAATTTTACAACAGCAGATGCAAAAGAGCTAAAAAATTACATAGAGCTTGTAAATGACACCGCTCATAATAATTTCAATATTACAAAAAGAATTAAATTAATAAATAAAAAAAATAGAAGTAATACTAGTGATAACTTCCTTTTTTGGGATATTGAAAATTTTTCAAATATTTTGTCTATCTTTACAGACTTGATTGAACCACATAATATTAAAGATGATAACATATATTTAGCTGCAAACCCTGACTCTTTATATCTTAAAAAAGCAGAATGGGAAGCAAATTTACGAGATTTTAGTAAAACATTAACTTCATTTAACTTTACAAAATGCGATCATGGTAAAAATGTCGCAGATGATATTTTGCTTAAAAACTTTAAAGAGTTGCACCTTAAAAACTCAGATGTATATGTTATGACATTTGACGCTGAGCTTAAAGAGAGGTTTAACGAAGTTTGCCACAATAGTAATAATTTATATATAATGAGCGTAAAATGATACAGCTTTCCAATATTTCTAAAAATTTTTTAACACAAGAAATCTTTTCAAATCTAAGTTTTAAGCTAAATCGTGGAAATAAAGTTGGATTAGTTGGTAGAAATGGAAGTGGAAAATCTACACTTTTTAAAATTATTTTAGATGAAGAAAGTATAGATTCTGGTGAGATTTTAATTCCAAAAAATTATAAAATAGGAACTCTACGCCAACACCTTACTTTTAGTGAAGTAACTTTAAGAGATGAGACAGCCCTAGCACTATCAGAAGAAGCACAATATGATATTTATAAAGTTGAGAAGATTCTTTTTGGTTTAGGGTTTTCACATGAAGATTTAGAAAAAAATCCACTTTCATTTTCTGGTGGTTACCAAATACGCATAAATCTTGCAAAACTTTTACTAACTGAGCCGAATCTACTACTTTTAGATGAACCAACAAACTACCTAGACATTGTCTCTTTACGATGGTTAAAAATATTTTTACAAGCCTTTGATGGAGAAGTAATTTTAATTACTCACAATAGAGATTTTATGGATGATGTTTGTAATCTTACTATGGGAATCGTACGAAAAGAGCTTAATGTAGTAGCAGGTGACACATATAAATTTTATGCTCAACTTAAAGCTAATGATGAATTATATGAAAAACAAAAACTCTCTGATGATAAAAAGAGAAAAGAGTTAGAAGATTTCATAGCAAAAAATAAAGCACGAGCCTCAACTGCCGCACTAGCTCAATCAAAAGTTAAACAGTTAGAAAAAATGGGTCAAATGCAAGATTTAGGTTTTGATGATACCTTAAAATTTAATTTTAGCTTTAAAGAGACCCCTGCTAAAGTGTTGCTAGATGTAAATAATTTGAGTTTTGGTTATAGTCGTGAAAAAATTTTATTTAAAGATATATCTTTTACTCTTAAAAAGGGTGAATGTTTAGCGATAATTGGAAAAAATGGAAAAGGAAAGTCTACACTATTGAATACAATTGCTGGTGAACTAACTCAGTTAACTGGATCTATTAAGTCTCATAATAGCTCATCTATGGCTCATTTTGGGCAGACAAATATTTCACACCTAAATCCAAATAGTAGTGTTATTGATGAAGTTACTTTAGGAAATCCTAAATCAGCTTTTTCAAAAATTAGAAGCATATGTGGTGCAATGATGTTTAGCGGTGATAGTGTAGATAAAAAGATATCTCTTCTCTCAGGTGGAGAAAAAAGTCGAGTAATGTTAGGACAAATCTTAGCACGTGATGTTAATCTACTTTTTTTAGATGAACCAACTAATCATTTAGATATAGACTCAATTGAGGCACTAACAGAGGCAATTCAAAACTTTAAAGGTGGTGTAATTATTGTAACTCACTCAGAAGAGCTTTTAAGGCGCGTAGCAAATAGACTAATCGTTTTTGCTAAAGATGAAGCTAAGTACTTTGATGGTGGATATGATGACTTTTTAAAAAAAATTGGTTGGGAAGAAGAGAAACAGATTAAAGAGGCTAAAACTACTCCTAAAGTCAATAAAAAAGAGAATAAGAAGCAAAAATCAGCACTCATTACTGAACGAAATAGAAAGACATCTCCACTTAAAAAAGAGATAAAAAAGCTAGAGAATAGAATTATAGAGATTGAAGACTTAATAAAACTACAACATGAGGAGCTAATCAAAGCATCTGATAATAAGGATAGATATAAAGTTATGGAAATTTCAAAACTTGTAACATTAGAAGAGTCTGAAGTTGAAGATAAATTTGAACAACTTGAAATTGTACAAAATAGTTTAGATGAGATAACAAATGAATATGAAATCAAACTAAAAGAGTTAGAATCTAACTATTAAAAAATTATATCTCTATACACTTCAGAAGTGACCTAATCTAAGTCATAGTCTTATATAACTTTTCTACCGCCTCCACCTCTTCAGGTAATGCACGTTTTCTACATGAGAGATACCTTTTTTCTCCACCACATGAAGTGTATGGGAATACTGTGGCATACACCCAATAAAAACCGCCAGACTTTGTTAGATTTTTTACAAAACCATGCCAAATATTACCACTTTGGATAGTCTCCCATAAATCTTTAAATGCAGCATGAGGCATATCTTCATGTCTTACAATGTTATGAGGATATCCAATTAATTCTCCTTCTGTAAATTCAGATATTCTTAAAAAATCATCATTAATTGAGACAATTTTACCGTTTGTATCAGTTTCAGAGAGTATAAAATCACTCTCTTCTAAAACAGTTTCTTTTCCAAATGCCATACTATTTCCTTAAAACTTTTTCGTTTTTGCACCCTCTACTAACGTATTAGAAATATCACTAAGACGTTTAGTAGAATTATTAAAACTTGATACTACTACTACATTCTCTTGTGTCATATTACTTAACTCACCAAGTGTAGAATTGACTAAATTTACCTGTTCTGACTGCTCTTTTATATCATGAGATATATCTTCAGTTGATTGGATCAATGCATTTATTGTTAAATTTATCTCCGCTAAAGATTTTTGTGTTTTATCTGCAAGTTGACGTACTTCATCTGCAACAACAGCAAAACCACGACCATGTTCACCAGCACGAGCTGCTTCTATCGCAGCATTTAGAGCTAATAAATTTGTCTGTTCGGCAATATCTTTTATTACATCTACTACATTTTTAATATCCTGAGATTGTTGTGTAACACCATGGGCTTGTTCGACAATAGAGTTAATTTTTTGAGAAATATCTTCAATTTGTTGACTACTCTCTTCAAGCGAAGACGCTTGAACATTTGCAGAATTACTTAAAAGCTCAGAAGACTCATGTAAAGTTTCAACCTCTGCTGAAAGAGTATGTCCATTAGTTAAATCCTGTTTCGCACCCTCTTGTAAACGACGTCCAAGAGTATTAATGCGTTCCATAATACTCCTAAAGTCACCTTTAGCACTAGATGTATCAATCTCTTTAGTATAGTCATTATCTGTAAAATATTCAAGAATTTTTAATATCTCTTTTGAAATATGACTAAAATCCTCAGACATCTTATTTTGCGCTCTAATGAGTGTTCTCATCTCAGGAGATTTCCCAGCATTTACAATTTTACAACCAAACTTTCCATGCTCAATTTTAAGAAGCGTTAAAATCGTCTCGCTTGTTGCTATCATATCTGTTTCAATCTCCTCTTCAACATACTTAATATAAGTGTTAAGGGTTGCTAAAAGTTCACCAAACTCATCTTTATGCTCAATCTTAACAACTTTTGAAATATTTGTTCGTACTATAAGTCCATTAATTATTTTTTTAATCTTTTTAAATGATTTCATCATAGTAAAAATATATAAAGAACCAGCGACCAATAAAATAATAATCATAATAAACACAACAAGCTTAATGGTATTAGTAGCAATGTTCATATTTAAAGTAAAATTATTAATATCTTCTTCAAAAAAAATATTTACATTCTTTTCAAGAGTTTCCATTGTTGCAATCATTTTTTCTGCTACTGCATCAAAGTTACTCATTGCAAGATTTCCCTCTTTTGAGCCTTTATCAACATAAACTTGTGCCATAGCTTTACCTTCACTGTAAAAGCTTGAGAAAGTTAAAATAACACTATGTAAATTAGATATAAGCTCTTCTTTATTACCATGTTTTAAAATGCTCTCCAACTCTTTAGATAGTTTTAAAAACTCATCACTATGAGCCTTTGCTTCAGAAAATCCATCAGCATACCCTTTAGCACCCCTAGTAGCTGCAATATTTGTTAACCATTGCTGAACTTGTACAATATTATATTTAATATGATTAACTAAAACAATCTCTTTGATACTATTTGAACGGATTGAATCAAACATTGAAATTGACTTATTTAAGCTATTTGATGAAAAAAACATTAAAAATAAAAAAGTAGCTATATTTATAACAATTAACGATATTGCCTTTGTTCTCATAGATAAATTAGATAACATTAGTTCCTCATTTTGTAATTTAAAATAATATTTATAACTATTGTAACATATTTTTCATACTATTTTTTTAAGCTATTGCTTTATTTATAAGCTAATTTGCTACAATCACATACTTTAATTTAGGCTACAAAATGACAACTTCTGAAAAAATTTCCAATCTTATAACTAAACATCCACTTGTTATTGATGGTGCAATGGGTACACAAATTCAAGCACAAGCTGATAATATAAATGAACATGCGTGGGAAGGTAATGAAGGCTGTAATGAGCTTCTAAATGTTACAGCTCCTGATGTCATTCGAACTATACATAAATCATATTTAGGTGCTGGTGCTGACCTTATTAAAACCAATACTTTTGGTGCAATTCCTTGGGTTCTTGATGATTATAATATAGGTGATAGAACTTATGAACTAGCACGTGCAGGAGCAGAAATTGTAAAAGAACTTTGCATGGAATTCAGCACAGAAGATAAACCTCGTTTTGTTCTTGGTGCATTAGGACCTGGGACAAAATTACCATCACTTGGTCATATTGATTATGACACGATGTACAAAGGTTATAAAGAAGCAGCACATGGTCTTATTGATGGTGGAGCAAATATATTTTTATTAGAGACCGCTCAAGATCCACTTCAGATAAAGATTGCAATTCATGCTTGTGAAGATATTTGCAAAAGTATAGGTATAGAAATTCCAATTATGGTATCTGCTACAGTTGAGCTTTCTGGAACAATGCTAATAGGAACAGATGCTTCAACACTAGCAACTATTTTAGAACCATTTAATATTCTATCTCTTGGATTTAACTGTGGTACAGGTCCACAACAAGTTGAAAATCATGTAAAAATACTTTCTGAAGATTGGAATAGGCCAATTTCTGTACACTCTAATGCTGGATTACCACAAAATAGAGGTGGCTATACATTTTATCCAATGGGTCCAAAAGAGTTTACAGAGCATCAAGAGAAGTTTTTAGAGATTGATGGCGTTAGCTTTTTAGGTGGATGTTGTGGAACAACTCCTCAACATATTTTAGAGTTATCTAAAAAAATTGAAAATATTAAACCAAAAAAAGCAACAGGTTCGCATAAAGCATCTTTAGCATCACTTTTTCAATCAACTTCTTTAGTTCAAAATCCAGCACCATTTCTTATAGGGGAGCGTTCAAATGCTACTGGTTCTAAAGCATTTAGAGAGCTCCTTTTAAATGAAGATTATGAGGGGACTTTAAGTGTAGCACAGCAACAAGTAAGAGCAAGTGCTCATGGGCTTGATGTAAGTGTTGGCTTTGCTGGAAGAGATGAACAAAAAGATATGAATGAGGTAATCAGACGTTATGCTCAAAATATTGCTCTTCCATTAATGCCAGATAGTACCCAGATTTTAGCACTTGAGACAGCACTAAAACTAATCGGCGGTAAGGCAATAATAAATTCAGTGAATCTTGAAGATGGTATTGAAAAGTTTGATGCAATATGCAAGTTAGCAAGAAGATATGGAACTGCACTAGTTTGCTTGGCTATTGATGAGAAAGGAATGGCAAAAACAGCGCAAGAAAAAATTGATATTGCAGAGCGTATGTATAAACTTGCAACGGAGAATCATGGACTTCGTTCAGATAATCTGGTGTTTGATTTACTTACCTTTACCGTTGGAAGTGGTGATGCTCAATATCATACAGCAGCAATTGAGACAATTAATGCCATTGCACAGTTTCATGAAATGCACCCAGAAGTTGGTTTAGTACTTGGTCTTTCAAACATCTCTTTTGGTCTTGCAAAACATGCAAGGGAATATTTAAATGCAGTCTTCCTACATCATTGTGTGGAAGCTGGACTTAGTATGGCAATCATAAATGCTAAAAACATAATCCCTTTGCATAAGATTGCGGATGATGATTTAAAAGCTTGTGAAGATCTACTTTTTAATAAACGAGAAGATGGTGACCCACTTTTTGCATTTATAGATCATTTTTCAGAAGTTAAATCAATTGATAATAGCGTAGATGATGCTACATTTAATGCACTAAGTAATGAAGAGAAAATTGCTAAGCTTTTGATGGACGGCAATAAAGAGAAGATGTTAATTGTTGTAGAAGAAGCTAGAAAAGAGATAAAACCTGAAGTCATTGTAAATGAGATTTTAATAGACGCTATGAAAGTTGTTGGTGAGCTTTTTGGAAGTGGACAGATGCAACTTCCATTTGTATTGCAATCTGCTGAGACAATGAAATCAGCAGTAGACGCCCTAAATCCATATTTACCAAAAATTGAAAAAACCAGTGAAACAGTTCTTATTTTAGGAACAGTAAGAGGTGATGTACATGATGTGGGTAAAAATCTTGTAGATATAATTCTTACAAATAATGGTTTTAAAGTTATAAATCTTGGAATTAAAGTAGGAATTGATGCTTATATTGAAGCTTATGAAAAGTATGGTGGTAGTGCTATTGGAATGAGTGGGCTACTCGTTAAATCGACACTAGAGATGAAACAAAATCTTCAAGCTCTAAAAAGTAAAGGGATAGATGTTCCAATACTTTTAGGCGGAGCAGCCCTAACACGCTCTTTTGTTGATGATTTTTGTCGTACTGAATATGATGGGCTGATATTTTATTGTCGTGATGCGTTTGACGGCATTACTTCAATGGGACGTATCGAAAAAGGCGACAGTAACACAAACTTAGGTTCAGATGGAATGCAAGAAGAAATCATTAAAAAAGAGGAAATGGCTATAGAGATAAATGAAGATGATGTAATTTTACCATCATATGATTATCCGGTACCAACACCTCCTACATGGGGAAAACAAGAACTTAAAAGTTTTGACAAAAGATTAACTTTTGAGTGGATAAATGAAAGTGCGCTATTTAAACAACGTTGGGGATATAAGCGTAAAAAGATGGATGTAGACAAATATGAAAAACTCATCAATGATGAAGTTAGACCAATGTACTCAAGACTAAAAAATAAATTTTTAGATGACAACCTTTTTGAACCAACAGTAATCTATGGCTACTGGCCATGCCGTGCTGATGGGGATACATTACTAATATTTGGTATAAATGAGGGTTGGCAAAAAGATATTGACGCCTCCAAAGAACCTCTTGAAGATGTGAGAGGACGAGCCATTGCATCATTTAAATTTCCAAGACAAGGCAAAAGTCCGCACCGCGCACTTAGTGACTACTTTCATTCAGATCGTCATGATGTAATTGCATTAACACTAGTGAGTGCTGGCTCAAAAATTAGTGAATATGAACAAGAACTTTTTAAAGAAAATCTATATACTGAGTATCATGCGGCACATGGGTTAGGTGTTGAATTAGCTGAGAGTTTAGCTGAAATTGTTCATAAGCACATTAGAATGGAACTTGGCATCTTACAAAAAGAAAAAGCCAGTCTATATGATGTTAAAATGAAGCAATATCAAGGTGCGCGTTACTCTTTTGGATATGCTGCTTGTCCTGATTTAGAGTTAAATAGAGTATTATTTGATTTACTTGAACCTGAAAAATATGGTATTGAACTATCTGAAACTTTTCAAATACATCCAGAACAATCAACTTCAGCGCTTGTTGTTTATAATCCTGAAGCTATGTATTACAACATATGAGTTACAAAAAATGGTTTCAAGCACAAGGAGATAGACACAAAGAGGTAGTAGATAGGCTTGTGAAAAAAGGTCTTAACAAAGAAGAGATTATAGAGTATTTCTACTTTGAAAACATGGTAAAAAAAGAGCCAAACTTTTGTCCTTTGTATTTAGAACCTAGAAAATGCCATGATTATGAGAAACTAAACTGTTACCTTTGTGCATGTCCTAATTTTAGATTCAAAGATGATGGTATAAAAGAGATTGAAGGCAAGAGACTATTTAGTACTTGCTCCATAGACTCAAAAGATGGAAAACAATTTAAAAATAAGAGTGCAATACATCAAGATTGTTCAGGTTGTTTAGTGCCTCATAAACATGAATATGTAAAAAAGAATTTTGATTTAAATTGGTTTAACATAATGGATGAATGTACTTTATAATAACTATTTTATAATTTAATTTCAAGTTAATCCTTAAATAGTTCATTTTTTAGTGAACTAAAAAATACTCTGTATGTATTTCGCGAAAAAATATAGCTTTTAGCATTGAAAAGAGTTTCAAACATGATTTTCCAAAGAGTCGAAAAATTTTCATTGCTAGGGTCTATACATAGTTGTATTTTCATTTTATGCTCGAGACTACTTATCTCTTTGGCATGATAAACGTAAGACTTTAATATATCATAATCTATGCCTACGTTTTTAAAATTTTCTACAAGTTCAATTATTGATGCCTCCTTCTCTGTAAAATCATCATCACCAATTGGCAGTAAAATTTCATCTTTCAAGAGTTTTTTTAAAATCTGTTCATCAATTTCAAATTTTTCTATAAAATCTTTTTTTTTATAGTGCTTTGAATCAATTGGTATTGAACTTAGAGCATTCATTAATGGCTCAAGCATCGCAAAAGAGCTTGAAAATGATTGGTTTTTATTTTGAAGCTCTAACTTTATCTGTTCATTTGAGCTACCAATTTGTTCTTTCATATATTTTATATATTTTATTAACTCAATATGCTCACTACTGTACCTATGAACATTAGATTTAATCTTTTTTGCTTCAGGAAGCATACCCTCTTTAATATAATACAAAATTGTTGACTTTGGCACACCTGTTTTTGCTACAAGCTCAGATATTTTGTATTCCAATAGGCTCTCTTTTAATATTGATGTAAGAATTATACCCTATACTTTTAACGTTAAGTTCACTTAACGTTTTTACTGAGTGAAACTTAAAAACTATAAGTAGATGAAGGAAATAGATGAAATCAACAATCAATTTGATTGCAGTGTTAACAATATCTTTAAGTACAACATCAGCATTTGCAATAAATGGGGATCTTTTAATTGGACTTGGTGCAAAGTCTCGTGGAATGGGTGGTTTAGGTATTGCAAAGAGTTATGGTGCTGAGTCTGCCCTTTTAAATCCCGCTATGATTACTCAAATAGAAGGTACTGAAATATCATTTGGTGGAACTTTTTTTATTCCAAAAACATATTATAACGGCGGAAAAGGTGAAGAATATAGTACATCTGATTTTACTGTTATTCCTGAAGTATCTATTGCTAACAAGGTGAATGAGCATTTTTATTGGGGCATTGGTATGTGGGGTGCTGGTGGTTTGGGTGCAGATTATCGTGAATCTGGAATTGCACCCACGGGTGGAAATGGAACTTTACAGATGAGTACAAGTTTACAATTAATGAAGTTTGGCTTTCCTTTAGCGTATGCAAACGATGGGTTAAGCATTGGTTTTACTCCAATATTACAGTATGGTGCTTTAGATATTAACTATAAAATGCCCACATCAAACCCTTTTCCTTTTGATGTAAATGTCATAGGTGCTGGAACAGGACAGGATTTAGGGTTTGGTTATAACCTTGGAATCTCTTATGATTTATACAATATAGGTTTAGAGAATTTAACACTTGGAGCAGTCTATAAGTCTGCTATTAGCATGAAATATAAAGGTCAAATATCTGCTGCTACTAAACCATTTGAACCACTTTTAGGTTATTCCTTAAGCGATAAATTAACGCAACCTGTAGAAATTGGCATTGGCGCTTCATATGAATTTATGAAAAATCATACTTTTGCTTTTGATTATAAAATGATTCAATGGGAGAATGCTGATGGATACTCAGATTTCGGATGGAAAGATCAAAATATCTATATTCTAGGGTATGAATATAGACAAAATATTTGGGCAGTTCGTGCAGGTTTTAACTATGCTAAAGCGCCTCTCCGCCAAAGAGATGGTACTACTGGCGCTGGTGCTACACTTAATATGTTAAATCTTCTTGGATTCCCTGTAAATATTGAAACGCACTACACGTTTGGTGGAAGCTACTGGTTTAATGATAAAATTTCTATTGATATAGCTTTTGTTTATGCCAATGAGCAGAAAAATAGGTATGATACTACTGCTTTAGTGGCACTTGGAATGGCAAATGAAGTTTTTGTAAGACATAGTCAAACAAGTTATAGTTTTCAATTAAACTATAACTTTTAAACTTTTTTATCTTATTTTTGCTTCAACAATTCTCTCTAATTTTGCATAAGCTATGTATAAATCAAGTTGAGCATTGTTGAGTAGCGTCTGAGATTGCGTTAGATCAAGCCTTGCATCTAGTAAGGTTACTGCCTCTATGCTACCCTCACTATTTAAATCAGAGATTATTCTATAATTCTCTTTTGCACTAGCTAGAGAGTGTTGTGCAATTTTCTGAGAGTTTTTTGCTAGCAGGTAATCTTCATAAGCTTCATGCAACTGAAACTCTAAGCTTTGAATTAATGAATCTATCTCTGAGTTATTTATAGACAACTCTTCTATTTTTGCCTCTTCCTTAGCTAAAGTTTTACCACCTTCAAAAAGTTTCCATGTTGCATTAACAATAGCAGTCGTTTCATCTTTAGGAAGTGCAATAGAAGAGCCTAATTTTTCACTTTTATCATATATAGTATGATTTAGTGTAATATTTACTTTTGGAATATAATCAGCTCTAATGATGTTTCTTTGCATTTTTAGCTGATTAGTCTTTATTTTTAATACCGCCAGCTCACTTCTTTGATTTAGCATCTCTTTTTTTAAATTATTTAGTGAAAAAGTTGGAAAATTAATATTATCAATCTCTTCGATTGTCTCATCTACTTTTAAATTACCATTTAAAAGCTTAAATAACTGTGCTCTTTTTTTAATCTTTGCACTTTGTGCTTTTAACAGAGCATGTTTTGTATTTTGAAGTGAAACATCAACTTGAAGTAACTCATTTTTAGCACTCATTCCTAGTTCAAAACGATTTTTAATATCGTCATACTGTTTACTTAAAAGTTTTAAAGCATCTTTTTGAACAGAAACCTCTTTTTTAATTTTAAGCAGCTCTATATAAGTATTTTTAACAGCTAAAATTAAATCTTCTTTTATAGCTTTCTCTTGTAAGTTTGAGATTTTTATCTGCTCTTTTGCATTGGCAACATTTAAGAAGTCTGCTAAACCATTAAAAAGATTATAATTACCAACAAGTCCATATTGATAACTATCAGTCCGACTAAAAAGTGTCGCCTTATCTCTATATTTATATGAATATGTAGCGCTTAGAGTTGGAAAATAGTTTGAGTACGCTTCACTTTTTAATGCTTTTGTGTACCTAACATTTGCTTGCGCTTGTTTTAACTCTGGTGAAAATTGTTCAGCTCTATTAATAGCTTCATCTAATGTTAAACTCCATAACATAGCTGTTGTTTGTAATATTAAAACTGCTATTTTCATCTATTAGCCTTTTTCGTATGAAGAGTCTCTATCTTAATAACAAAAAATAGAAGTGCTGGTGTAACTAAAATTGTAAAAACTGTAGAGAGTGCTAATCCACCAGTAATTACACTACCAAGCCCTCTATAAAACTCACTACCAGGCCCTGGCATTAAAACCAACGGGAGCATTCCAAATACTGAGGTTAAAGAACTCATAAAAATTGGTCTAAGACGAGTTCTAGTAGATTCTAAAATAGCCTCTTTGTAATCCATCATATGAAGACGAACATTATTTAGTGCTTGGTAAACAATTAAAATCGCATTATTAACTACTATTCCAATTAAAATAATAAAACCCATCATTGTAAGTACATCAAGAGGTTGGCGTGCTATAAACGTATCTGTTAGACTTAACCCTAAAAAACCTCCAGCAGTTGCTAGTGGAACAGTAAAAAGAATAACAAGTGGATAGATGAAATTACTAAATAGCGCACTCATTAAAAGATAGATAATTAAGATTGCAAGTAGAAGATTCCACTTCATCATCTCAACAGTTTCTGTAAGTTTATCAGCTTGCCCAGTTAATTTAATATCACTTCCATTTAACGTAGGGTTACCAACCATTTTATCTATTACACCACTTTTTAACTGTTCCATTGCCTCTTCTAATGTCATTGTCATTGGTGGTGTTACCTGCAATGTTATAGTCCTTGTCCCACCAACGTGACGAATCTCAGAAATTCCAGTTGTACGTTGCATTGTACTAAGCTCAGAGATAGAGACTAACCCACTCTCTTTTGTTGCAATTTGCGTATAATACAACTCTTCTGGACTAAGATTATCTTTACCATAAGTTTTCAAAATCATATCAATTGCTTTTTCTCCATCTGCTTTAAATTCACTAATTTTACGACCATCCATTAAAACATCTGCAGCTATTCCAAAAGAGGTACTATCCATTCCTATTTCTTGAAGTTTTCCGCGCTCTGGAATCAGACGTACTTCAGGAAATAGTAACTCAACTGATGGCACAGGACGAATTTGCGCTCCAGGAATTGCTTTCATAATTGCTCCAAATAACATCCCTCCTGCATTAGTAATATCTTCTACTCTTTCACCACTAATATCTACATCAATACTACGTCCCTCTCCAATACCTCTTTCAAAGACCCCCTCTTGTAAAGACAGACCAATAACTCCTGGAAAACTATTTACCAAAGGAGTTAGCATAGGAATAAACTCCCGCGCCCTTTGCTCGTCTGTCGCAATAACTCCTGAGACAATAAATGGTCCAGAGGCTACATAGAACATCTCTTTTATTCCAGGTAGTCCATCTACCTCTTTATGATAGTGAGGAATAAGTTTTTTAAAATATTCATGTCCAATATCAGACTTTTCCTTATTACTAAGTCCTGGAGGTGGTACAAAAATGTTCATAATAAAGTTACGATTCCCTTGTGGTAGGTACTCCATTTTTGGAAAAAGTACTAAAATAGTTATAATTGAGAATATAGACATTAATACAATTATGATTAATTGATTTAATCTATTATTTAAACTCCATTCGACTATTCTCATAAAAAATTTAGAGATGAAACTTCCAAAATTTACAAGTAAAGAGTTGTGCGCTACCTCAGAATTTTGCTCATCTTGCGCATGATTTTTTGGATTTATTCTCATAATTTGTGTCCAAAGCATCGGAATCACAGAAATAGATACAAATAAAGAGAAAAATATCGCTCCTGTTACTGCAATTGCTATATCTTTAAATAACTGACCAGCTTCATTATCCATCAGTAAAACTGGGGTAAAAACAGCAATTGTAGTAAGTGAAGATGCAACGAGTGCCCCCCAAACTTCAGTTGCACCATCATGTGCAGCTTTAAAAAAACGTTTACCCATTCTATGGTGACGATCAATATTTTCTAATACTACAATAGCGCTATCTAAAAGCATTCCAACAGCAAAAGAGATTCCAGCTAAAGAAATTGTATTTAGAGTACTATTCATTTTAAAAAGAACTATAAATGTAGCAATTATACTAATTGGAATAGCTATACCAACAACTGCTGTTGCTGTAATTGAACGTAAAAATAGCAGAAGCACAATCACCGCAAGCGTACCACCAATAATAATATTCTGTTTTACTAAATCTATTGAACCTAAAATATATTGACGCTGATCTGAAAACCATTTAATATGAATATGCTCTTTATTTAGCAAATTTTCTTGTACCCATTTTGTCTTTTCTTCAACAAGATTAGTCATATCTACAATATTCGCATCAGCTTCAGGTTGAATACCAAAGGCTAATGTTTTACTTATTTCGTCATTATCATAAGTTAAAATTGTCACATTATCTTTTTCATAACCAATATTAACATCTGCAATATCTGAGAGTTTAATCTCATGCTCACCATCATTAAAAATTACAGTATCACGTAAACTCTGCTCATCTAAAAATTCAGCAGTAGTTCTAACTCTATATGTACGGCGGTCAATATCTACACTTCCAGCTGAAATATTTCTGTTTTCTTGTTGTAAAATAGTCATAACTTGATCTATTGTCAATCCATAAGCTGCCAAACGCTCAGGGTAGAGATAGATATGCATTTGAGTATCAGTTCCACCAGCTTGAAAAATACCTGCAACTCCTTCTATCCTCTCATAATGCTCTTTTACCTTCTCTTCTATAAATGTTTTGTAAGTATCTATACTTTTTGTATTATTTTTATCTGTTACAAAACCAAGCCAAATGACTGGTGAAGCCGTTGCACCCGAGGAGCTAATAACTGGTTTATCTACATTCTCAGGGTAATTATCAACTTGATTTAATTTATTTGATACTTCAAGCATCGCTCTTGACATATCTGTACCAATTTTAAATGTTAAAGTGATTTCACCCATATTATCTTTAGAGTTTGATTCATATCTAAGAAGATCAGGAGTACTTTTAAGCTCCTCCTCTTGTTTTTCAATAATCTCTCTTTCAACTTCATAAGGTGTAGCACCTGCCCAAAATGTTTTTACAGATATTTTAGGTTGAGTAACTTTTGGAGTTAATTGATATGGTAATTGAAAAAAAGAGACTAGTCCAAAGATTACCAGTAATAAGATTCCAACAATAACAAGAACAGGTCTCCTTACTGAAATATCTATAGGGTTCATTTTATGACCTTGATTGGCATATTAGGGAAAATACGTTCATTACCTTTAGTGATGACACTAGCACCAGCTTGTAACCCATCTGCACTAACAGCACACTCTGAACCGTTAAAACCTATTATTCTTACAGGGAGCATTAAAGCAATTCCATCATTTGCTAAAAATATAACATTCTGTTCAAAACGCTTTATGACGGCATCACGAGGAACTAAAAGAGCATCTTGTTTTTTAATTGCTGGAAATTTAACATCTGCTCTCATTCCTTCAATGAAATTATGACTCTCCTTTATAGAAAGTTCAACAGGAAATGTTCTTGTCGCTTTTTGAGCAATTGGAATAATTGTTTTTATTTTTGATTCTATTTCATTACCATCAATACTTGTAATAATATCTTGACCAATTTTCAAACTTGCTATTAATTTACTCTGTACATTTACATGTACCTCTATACTAGATGTATCTGCAAGTTCAACTAAGGTATTCCCTCTTCCTATCCACTCACCAATCTCTTTATATCGTTTAAGAACTACTGCATCAAATGGAGCTTTAATAGTACGTTTTTCTAATCTTATATGTAAACCCTTAATATTCTCTTTAAGAGCATTAATTCTAGCTTTTAAATTATCAACACCATAAAGTGCATTCTCGTAACTTTTTTTAGAAATACTTTTTCTCTCATATAGTGTTTTACTACGTTCTAAATCTAATTTATCACGTATAAAATCTGCATTTAATGCCTCTAATGAGGCCTCTTGTGAAGCAATGTCTGATTTTAATATACGTGAATCTAGTATAAAAATTGCCTCACCTTTTTTGACATATTGACCATCGTCTATAAACCTTTTGACAATAAGCCCCTCCTCTTCAGAAGCAAGAGCAGATTTACGGTCATAATATAGTGTTCCTACATAACTTTGTAGTGGGTTAATATTCCCACTCTTTACAGGTTTAACCTCAACAAGCGAGGCTCGTGGCATCTCTTGTGCATAAATAGTGTTAACTAATAGTAGTGTCATTAAGACAATTCTTTTCATATGTTTACCTTTTCGTATTAACCGACTAGTCGGTCATTAATATAGACAAATTTTTTAAGAGTGATTGATTGCACGCCAGAAAATAGAGAATGTCTTTTCAACTATTTCTTCATTATACATATGTGGATTCGCCATAAAATAGTCAACATTCATATGAATATTACTTATATAATGGTTCTTTCCATACTCAAAATCTGGTAAATCTAGCTCATTATTTTCTACAGCTTCTTCAATACGCTTAGCAAAATCACAATATGAGAGAGAAGTATCTTGACTCTCTTTTGAGATATGTTTACTAAGACCAAATTGTTTTAAAAAGCTAAACTTTTCACGATGTTGCATCCCCCACTTTATGTCATTAACCCAAAGTGCATGAAATTGCTCTTTTAATGACCTACTTGAATCAATACAATTATTCATAGTTAAAGCTAACTCTTCAATAATCGAGAGAAACAAGGTGTTAATAAGCTCTTCTTTATTACTAAAATGATGAAATAGTGTCCCAGTAGCAACATTTGCCTCTTTAGCTATCAGCGATGTAGGAGTATGTACAAACCCGCGATTATTAAATAATTTTAATGATGCCTTTAGTATATCTTCACGTTTTGTACTCATGAGATTCCTTTTACAGACTGATTAGTCGGTTCGCATTTTAGATAAATTTTTTTATTTTGTCAAGAGAGCTAATAAATATCTTCACTTTTTTTGCTTTAAAATTTTTTATTACTATAGTGTTCTATCTTTGGTAAATTTTACTTCAGAAAGAGAATGAGGTAAACTCTTTAACATCTTCTTAGTCAGCCATTTAGACACTACCTTAAGTCTATACAGGTTTTTAAATAATTTATAAAAAAGAGGAGTAAATATCTTCAATTTTTTTAGTAATCTCTTTTTGTTTAATTCCATTTAGATAAGCATAAGCTATTGCAGCACCCGCTGCTACTCCTTCTTTTACGTAACCATCATCATAAAGATTCAAATTTTTTATATTAGAATCTGAAAAATCAAAATCGCTATAAAAAGCATTAATTGTTGTGTCAATTGAACATAACAATGTGGCAATATTACTTTGTCTATCGTGTGCTATCCATTTTGTTGTAATTAAGGCAATATTTTTAAAATCAATATTTTCACCATCATATTTTAACTCTTTCAAAATTGCTAATACCGCCGCCATTTGCGTACCGCCACCTAAAACAACTTGCCTACTTTGTGATAAAACTGTTGCAACTCCCGCTACAAAGGGTTGCATTGTATCACCCACAGATGAAAGGATATCAAATAGTGTTGCTTGTTTATTCACATGTTTTTCTATAGCCTCATCTACTACTTCTCTTTTTAAATTAGAAACACTACTCTCAGCACTACTTGAAGAGAACCAACCATCACACTCATAACCTAATGCCTTTGTTACAGCGTAGGCGGTTGTTGTGCCAGCCGGTACAACTTCACCTAAAATAAACACCTCATTAGTATGAGCAATCTCTTGTGCGTATCGTTTACCCTCTAAGAAAAGCTCTTTTGCAGCTATTTTCGAATTTTTTATTATTGAATTTGAAAATGTTGAATTTATTTTAGTTATTGGCGCTTTAGTTTCAACTCTTAACCCAGCATCAATAAAATGTATTGGAAGTGGACATAAATGTCTAACAGCAGAGGTAATAAGTACAGGTGAGGGTGGACCATCTGGCATCTTTGCAATATCAGGCATAGACTTTGGATAGCCATAATATAAAAGTTCCATATCAAGTGCAGGAGTGTAGTCAATGAATCCTGGTAACCCTGCAACTGTTATGCCATCAATTTCGGCAGTTTCTGTATAGCTGCCAACAAGTATAAATTCTGTCTGTTTGTTTTTTAAGCGTTCTAAGAAATCTCTTGAACCTTGTAATGTTTTAATACGTTCCATGGGAGAGATTATAGCAATTTAAACACTATTTACCTCTTATTCTACAAGAGGATATAGTTTTAATCTCATCCAGACTTCTATTCGTTGACAGATTTTTATAAAAAATTTAATTGAACTATTTATACCCACTGTATTTTTCAAAACTTTAACACTCATCAGAGATTAAAAAAGTGGTAAAATTGTACAAAACAAATTGTTAAGCATAACCAAAGCTAAAATTAAAATATTTTTTTGTACGAGATTGCCACTTTTTTAGTCTCCCTACGGGTTTTGCAAGAAGTCTAATGGTTTGTTTAAACGTAACCTAATAAACTTTTCTCCTGCAATATCTAACTCTCCATCTTTAATAAATCCAAATCGAGTTACTGCTTTAATATTTTTTCTACTAGGAGGAAATAAAATAGTTATTGAACCAATATTCATCTGTTCAAATGCCATACTCTTTATTTTATTAAAAATCTTAAATCCCCAGCCCCAAAAATCTGGATGTAAAACAAGAGCAAAATCTGCTTCTACACCTTCAGGTTGTAATCCTCCCCATCCGGCAAATTTATCATTTATGATAAATGCCCAAGGACCAAAACCATGATTATTCCAAAGTTCTTTTTTTGCTTGTAAAAAATTTTGGCAATCTTCTTTTGAAAATCCATTTTTTAATAAAGGCATTAATTTACCAACCATTTCATGGTTCATTAAATTCAGAAGCTTCTCTTCTTCTATTTCATTTAGATGAACAAATTTAATATCATTCATTAATTTCCTTTAGGTAGATAACGATTAAATAGAGCGAACAAGTAGCCACTACTACTTATTCGCTAATATGACTTGTTATATGTTCCATAAAGTCAGCCACTTCAATTTGTCTCTTATCTCGTAAACTTTGAATTACTTTATCTATATCTTCTTTTGTTTTATTCTGGCTAAATTTAAACTTAGCCTCAATATTTGTAACATTGATTTCAAAAAATTTAATATATTTAGTTAAGTCTTTAAATTTTTCTTCTTGTGGCAATTTCCAGCCATCTTGACCTTCATATATTTTTGTTGTTTCATTGAGTAGTTTCCATACTTTTTCATTATCATCAATATATTTTATATTTCCATAAATATGAACAGCACTATAATTCCAAGTTGGAACATTAAATGTAGTTTCATAATATGTTGGAGATATGTAAGCGTGTTCCCCATTAAAGATACAACAAACCTCTTTTGTTTCATTTATATTGGAATGGGTATTAGCTTTAGCTAAATGTCCATATAATTTACCATCTTTAAATCTATTGATTGGAAGATGAGTAATCTCTATTCTCCCATTACTTTCTGATGTTAATATAGCAAATGGATGTTTTGCTATAAATTCTTCTATAATATTTGCATCTGTAATTTTAAATGCTTCGGGTGAGTACATTTTTATCCTTTCATATAATGACGAACGACTGACTTTAACCAATAAATAACGGCTATGACATTTATTGGTCACAAAGCTTTATTATAAACTTATATTTCATATCTAAAAAATGATTACTAGAGTAAATTATACAATTAAACATTACTTATATTTTCAAAAAAAGTATTTAAATCTACATCTAAGACATAAGCTATTTTAGTTAAATGCTCAATATTAAAAGGTGGGTTTACACAGTTTATTTTACGGTCTCACTTCCTTGCTTTCGAAATACAGTAAACTTACTCATTTTATGATATATCCCTTTCGCTTTAGTCTTGATCTCATGCAACGATTATGTCAGACCATACTGCATATTCATTTCCACTTGGATCAGAAAAATGAAATCTTCTTCCACCTGGAAATTCAAAAATAGGTTTTATGATTTTACCATCAGCTTTTTCAATTTTAGTTAAAGTATTTTCAAGATCTTTACTATAAAACACAATTAAAGCACTTCCATTTGTTGTTGATGAGACTAGGTCAGATTTAAAAAATCCACCATCAAGGCCTTCATCAGAAAAAGCTGTATAGTCTGCTCCAAAATCAGTAAACTTCCAATTAAATACAGCTATGAAAAAAGTTTTTACAGCATTTAAGTCTTTAGTAGGTAATTCAATATAGTTTATTTTCTCATGTACATTCATTTTATTCCTTTGTCATATAACCAGTACCCATGTTGTTCGAATGCAAAGCGTTCGAACAACTATTTATTCATAGAATACTATATCCCAAATTACATAAACATATTAAATTCAATGACATAAGAAATATTACTTTATATAAGTGTAGTCTTCAAATTACACCCCAGTGAATGAATCTTCCACTTTTCACAACTTTCCTAATCAATAATTTATAATATTGTGATAACCCGCTAAATCGACTCCCAATCTCGTTAGCATATACTCCTAAATAAACTGTATTATCACTTCATCTATTGAAATAGTAATATCAAAATTATGGGAAATTATGGGGACAGGCTACTTTATTGTGTCCCATTTATTGCCCTTTATCTCACTAACATTGGTGTAATTTATAGTTTTATTATCACTTCATCTAATGAAATTGTAATATCACTATGTTCTTGATATTTTTCTAATATCATTTGAATGCTACATATTTCTTTTATCTCTACAATAGAACTAACTTGCATTTTAGATTTTGTTATATGTATTGTATTGTCAGTTTCAATCATATGATTAAAACAAATATTGTCTTTTAAATTCAAGTCATTTAGAATTCTTGTTTTCAAGTAATCTCCCATATCTCAACCAATGTCCTAAAGAACATTGGTTGAGAATTCTATCTATTATAAACTTAGATTAAAATTACCTGTAGGACATTAATGAAAATAATAACTTTTTCTGATGAAGAGTTAAATTCTTTTTATAAAAAAATTGGCTCAAACGTAAAGAGAGCAAGAAAGGAAAAGAATTTTACGCAAATGGAACTAGCTTTTTTAATAGAACATAATTCTGTTGGTCACATCGCAAAAGCGGAGCTATATAAATATGGTAAGCATTTTAATTTGGAACAGCTCTATAAAATATCTAAGGTTTTAGATATTAAATTAAGTGAGTTAATTGATGTGTAATTGTAGAAAACTAGCTTATTTTTTTAGAAGTTTTTTGCTACTTTCCTAAAAAAAGGTAGCTGAGTGATGATAGAAATCATTAATTTTCGTCAAAATAAAGTCATCTATTTTTTCTTTAGGTATCTGAGAACTTCAGGATATAACGGTTGAATATAGCCATAAGTTGCCCTTGGGTAACTTATCGGCTCCTATGTTTTGTTATATCTTTTTCTTAATAGCTATTTTGCCTATGTAAGATTCTACCAACAGTTACAGTGTCATTAAATACATCAAATAATATTCTATAATTACCAACTCTTAATCTGTAAGCTGGCTCAAAATTGGTAAGTTTTTTTATATTTTGTATGTTCGGAAATTTTTCTAATTCTAAAATCTTATTATGAATATTAGTTTTGAAGGGATTTGAAATATGTTCTAAATCTTTTATAGCACTTTTTCTAAGTTCAATTTTCATTTTTTAAATAATTAGCAAAGGGTATAGTCTCTTCATTCCTCGTAGCTTTTAGTAATTTTAAATCTTCAATATCTTCTTTTGAAGTTATTTCTAATCCATCATTTTTAAAATGTTCTAACAGCCATATAACCTTATCCACTAAAGCATCATTTTGAATATTTACAGTTAATGTTTGCATTTTGTTCCTTAATATTTAAGATATACACCATTTTACCAAAACGATGTATATTTTTCTTTAAACACTTATTCAATAATTTTCAATGTAGCTAAATGGAAGTTATTTCTTTCTATTTTACCATTATCTGAGGACACGCAACTTGCCGAATCGTCTTCGATTTCTTCTATTGTCGTTATTGTACCACCAGATTTTAATTGTACAACACCACCAGCTTTAAAATTCATTACAATACCTTTCTTTTAAATTTACCAATTTACTTTCATAAATAGGCATATTCAAATTTCCAGATGATGTAGATTTTTGGATATAACGGGCGCGCGGGTGAGCAACGCCTGAATTAAAAATTTTAATTTTTCATTTGACTTAAAAAACACTCTTTTCGCAATAAAGTAGCCTATCCCCTTTATCCCACTTTATCTCTAAATTTTTTGTTTTTTGTTTATTTCAAACTCAATAAAACTATCCACACATTTTAACTGGCTCTCATTTAGTCTATCAATATTATTTAGAATCTTATCTTTTGTGCTATCTGTCTTTAAAAAAAAAGTACCCTCTCCTGTTAATAGCCAGTCTATAGAGACATTAAACAGTTTTTTAATTTTTATACTCAAGTCTGTAGGTATAGTTCTTTTGCCTTTACTGTAATTTGTATATGACTGTTCTGTTATCTCAAGCATATGTGCAAAATTTTTTTTTGTTAAACCTTTACTATTACGTATTTCTTCTATTCTAGTATGCATTTTTAATTTATATACAATTTTGTTTCATTTTTGTTGACTTTATGAAATAAATATTGTATAGTTTCCTTGATTTTATTTTATTACTACTAAAGTTACTGTTTTATAAAAAACAAAAATAGCGCTTAATATACCCTAATTACATTAAAAATAAGGATAATTATATCTGCAATAAAAAAACTCAAAAAAAAGCTAAAAAAAGAAACTACTCTAAATCAAAAACTAAATGATGAAATCATTGAATATCATAATGATATAATCTTCTTAGATGAATACAAT